>SKEP01000406.1_pt1 | contig 28641 bp, 21 predicted proteins | sample 4826901 | NCBI WGS metagenome assembly SKEP01 (sample SAMN11008806, study PRJNA524170) | human gut metagenome | biome: Human fecal sample; material: Feces; isolation source: fecal sample from pouch patient p4, p43, p49, p54, p55 | host: Homo sapiens | place: Israel: Tel-Aviv | collected 2014-03-20
CGAGCCCACCCCCAACTCTTTGGAATCTCGAACGGAAGCTCATCGTCAATGCAGACTGGCTTCCCTTTGCCGCGCTTCTCATAGTGCGACCCATCGGAAGCGCGATAGATGACGCTATCACCGCCCTTGGGAACCTTGATCTTCTTCTCGGCGATGAGCTTCGCACGCTCAGCACGAATACGCTCGAGGAGAATGGAGGCAGGTTCGTCATTTGGATCTTGCGGCACAAGCTTACCCTGCACTGCCATCTGCAGGATTGAGTTCTTGAGGTCTTTTGCCTTCATCTAGACCTCAATCCCAAGAATCTTGCAAATCTGGGAGAGCTTCTCATCAATCTCGGCATCGAGCTTCGCGCGCTCGGCCCGATAGTTTCTGATGAGTTCGTCAGGCGGGAGAATTACTTCTTCCTCGTGAGGGTATCCACATAGATCTAGATTGTAGTTCCTGCTAGCAAGCTCCTTCGGAGTGTAAAGTTTTGCCTTAGGACCATCGTTTAGCGCAATCTCTTCGCGGTTATTCCACCACTCTCTCACCTTGTCGAAATGCTCTGAGCAGATGGGCTTAGTCTTGGAGAAGTGCTTGTATCCCTCTGGCATGTCCATGCGATAGAACCACACGCCGTCGCTTGCTCCTGAATTTGAGAAGAAGAGAATGTTAGTCGTAATCGAGGTATAGGGCGCAAAAACGCTCTGCGGCATACGCACGACTGTGTTGAGCCCAAACTCCTCCACAAGCCGCTTCTTTATCTCGACCTTGGCGCCATCCTGACCAAACAGGAAACCATCGGGAATAATCACCGCCGCCCGTCCGCCCCGCTTGAGGCGATAGAGGATGAGCGCAAGAAAGAGGTCTGCGGTTTCGGAGCTGCGAAGCGCTACCGGGAAATTATTCTGGATAGCAGGCTTCTCGGCGCCTCCGTAGGGCGGATTCATGAGCACGACGTCGAATTGGCCATTCTCTTTATGTCTATAGTCCCTCACGTCATATTCGAGCGAGTTGCCGTGAAATACCTGAGGCTCATCTATGTCGTGAAGCAGCATGTTGGTGACGCAGAGTAGGTACGGTAGCTGCTTCTTCTCAATGCCGTAAATCGACTGTGAATAGAGCTCTCCATCTTGCGGCGTCTCTATTTGCTTCGACAACAATTTGAGTGCGCTCGTCAAGAATCCACCTGTACCACAAGCAAAATCGGCAACTGTTTCGCCTAGCTTCGGGTTGAGCATCTCTGCCATGAAGTCGGTTACAGCTCTCGGCGTATAGAACTCACCTGAGTTGCCGGCAGACTGCAAGTCCTTGAGAATCGTCTCGTAAATCTCGCCAAAAGCGTGTTTCTCTTTATAATCCTCGAAGTCCACAGCCTCATCGATAGCGTTAACCACCTGACGCAGCAGTGTGCCGTCTTTCATGTAGTTATTGGCGTCGGTAAAGGCGGCTTTGACGACCTGCTGTTTGAGAGGGACATCTGGGGCAAGGTCAAGCTTGGACAGAGATGGAAACAAATCATTGTTCACAAAGCTCAAAAGCTCGTCACCTGTAAGCGCCTTGCCATCCCTATGGTCAACTGCCCAGCTATGCCAGCGCAGACGTTCTGGAATCACAGAGTAATACGAGTCGTCGACGAGCTCCCATTCCTCTTCTTTAGCATCGTATATTTTCAGGAAAAAGAGCCAGGTCATCTGCTCGATGCGCTGGGCGTCTCCGTTCACGCCAGCGTCGTTGCGCATAATGTTCTGCAGGCTTTTTACGAGCGTTCCCATTGCCATGTTTTACGGTTCTCCCTAAGCGCTGTAGAGCGCGTCTTCAATCGATTGTGCTGCGTATACGAATTGCTCTTTGCCGCCGAAGGCCTTGACGATTTTCATCGGGCTTCCGTATTTGCGGAACTCCGGTAACTTGAGCACGCGTGTGTCATCCAAATCAACGAGATTACTGGTCGCATATTTGTCGAGTAGAGTCTCAAGCACGTCACGTGCAAGACCGGCGTACTCGTAGAGATAACCCTTCTTGCGGACGTTATTGGCGCGCTCTTTTCTGGTTAGCGGCTTCTGGTCGTAAGCGATGTGGCAAATTAAGTCGAAATCGCTTAAGTCTTGCTGACCTGATTCTGCCCTTAGCTCCTCAATGAGTGCGCCATGCTCTTCGAGTGCGTCAACGATTGCCCTCTTCTTTCGCTCGGAACTCCAAGCCTTTAGGAAATGATCAAGCGAGTCGTACTGCCCAAGGATACTTCTCCGTGTGAAATCCTTAAGGCTCTCCGTGACAAGCTCACCATTATCCGAGTAGTACTCGACACGCTCGGAGACAACGTTGACCGTGACACCATGTACGTAGTACTTACCATAACCGCGATTCCACAAATCGTTAGGGAGAGGCTGAGGAGGTTTGACATCCTCCGGTAGCGAATCAGGCTCATCGCCATCGGGAGGTGCCATCGGGCCGTCCTCAGCAGGCTCGTATATCTGCATGGGCTCGCCGTCAAAGCTCGGGTCCGCAAACAGACGCGATGCATCCCGAAAATCCAGAATGGTGAAGTACAGCTTTCCATAGTCTTCAGCAACACGCGTACCACGGCCTATGATTTGCTTGAACTCAGTCATACCCTGATCGCCAAAGACGTTATCGAGAACTATCACCTTGCATGTACGGCAGTTAACACCAGTGGTGAGCAGTTTCGACGTGGTGACTATAGTGGGAGTCTTCTCATCGGGATCCATGAAGTTGTCAAGCTCAGCTTTGCCCTCCTTGACGTCACCAGTGATACGCATGATGTATTTCGGATTGTCTTTCACAAGGTCAGAGTTCTCGTTTATGAGAGCCTCCCGCATGCGCTCAGCATGATCGATATCTACGCAGAAGACGATAGTCTTCGACCAGCGATCGGTCTCCTTGAGGAACTGAGTGATGCGCCTGGCAACCTCTTCCGTGCGCTCTCTGATGACCATCTCTCGATCGAAATCAAATTCACCATAGACTCGGTCGTCTATCTCGTAACCGTTATCGTCTATGGCACCAGCTTCTGGACGCCAGCCATACACATCAACACTGAACTTGGGGCGCACCACCTTATACGGCGCAAGGAACCCATCCTCAATACCTTGTTTCAGTGAGTAAGTGTAGACGGGCTCGCCGAAGTAGTCGATGTTCGACACGTCTGAGGTTTCCTTAGGCGTTGCTGTCATGCCAATTTGCACTGCGCTGGAGAAGTATTCGAGAATCCTACGCCAGCTCGAATCCTCGGCTGCGCTTCCACGATGGCACTCGTCCACGATGATTAGATCGAAAAAGCTGGGGCTAAACTCGCGGAATATCTCTTCGTTGTTTTCGGCAATCAACTGCTGGTAAAGAGCAAAGTAGACTTCATAGGCCGGATCGAGCTTGCGGTCCTCTACTTTGGTCGTCACTTTTGACAGGGGCTTAAAGTCACCGTCAATAGTCTGATCAACAAGGACATTTCGGTCCGCCAGATAGAGTACTTTTCTTGCCTTGCCTGCTTCTCTCAGCCGATGGACGATTTGGAATGCCGTATATGTTTTGCCAGTTCCAGTCGCCATAACCAGCAGCACACGCGCTTGGCCTTTCGCTACGGCCTCGACCGTACGGTTGACCGCAATCCACTGGTAATAGCGTGGAGACCTACCACCATGTTCAAGGTAATAAGGCGTGACAATAGTCGACTCTTCAATCGGCGTAGAGATTCCTCTCGCAGAGCGCCAGCGCTCTTGTAGCTCATTTGGCGATGGGAATTCGTCCATCGGAAACTCGCGTTCCTTACCGGTCGAATAGTCATGTTCGATAAATCCGTGCCCGTTAGTGCTATAAGCAAATGGCACATCAAGTGCCTCTGCATATCCCATCGCCTGTTGCAGGCCCGCACCTGGTGTATGTTGCTCGTCCTTTGCCTCAACGATGGCCAAAGGTACGTCTGGCGCATACATGAGAAGGTAGTCGGCCTTCTTAGGCTTTAGACGCGTTGAAACGCTCCCCCGAACGACAATCTCGCCATCGGTGAAGTAGTGCTCGGTGTATATCTGCCTGTCACGGTCCCACTTCGCCATGAGAGCCGGATCGATGAGCTTGAGGCGCGTATCCGATTCGTTCATTACGCTCTCCTCAGAACTTCGTCAGCCAGAAGTGCTGTTATGAAAGCGCTTGTAGTTTTGCAGTCATGCTTCGCGAGTTCCGTGACTGCCACCTTAAGCTTAGGCGTCACGGCAAATATGATGCGTTCACTCTTCTTGCCATTGAGGAGCTCCTGTTTTTTCGCATTGTCGTCCATACGCACCAGCCCTCGCTACGATAGTTCTAGGTTTAGTTTGATATAATACTTATATAATTTTAGCACCATCTCACAATTCCCTAACAGTGCAGATTCTCCTCTCTAAGCAAACAGCCTATCTTGTTCATACAACGCACGAGATAGCGCTTGTCAGCACCATGAGGCGCGTCTCCGGTGAGAGCCTAGAGCTCAGCTACAAGCGCGAGTCGCTCATGTGCAGCTTCTCCCTGGAGGCAGCGGGGCATCTCTCGGACGCAAGCGAGCGCCGAATGACGGAGCTCGCACGTTCCGCCGTGGAACTTGGCAACCTCTCAGAACTTGAAAGGCTCTCCGAGGCTCTCGCGTAACTCAAGGATAACCGCATCCGCATGGCAGCAGACCTCGCCACCAAGGGCGCAAACAATCCTGAAATGGTCGCCCACGTGCAAAATCTCGGCATCCTCAAGGAAGGCAGCGCAGAGCGACGCCATACGCCAAGGCCGATGAATCCCTTCTCCCGCGCCCAAGGCGCAGCGCGCGACGCCGGCTCCAATGCCGAGCGCAAGCACCGCCGCGAGGGTAAGAATCTCTCCCTCTGAGCTTGTCCTCGCTTCGCTCTTCTCTTCCATGGAACTCCCCTTCTCCGTTGCTTCTGATTCGTCTCTAATGGATACGCTATGTCAGAAAACGATCGCTGGGTGGAAGTTATCGCAAGTTCGAGTGAAAGCCTTTAATGCGGCGTGATGAGGTTTGTCCACCTGTTGAAAACTCGGGCAGTTGGAACCCTTCTTGGAACATTTCTTATTACAAATTCAAAGAGAAGTTCAAGACAGTTGCGTCAGGGTGCAAATTCACTCTTTGATCGACGCACATTTGTCAGTTTAATATACGCGCGTTCAAGCCCTGAGATAGGTAAGAGAAGGGCTTTGTAGCGCATTTTGTCTATACGGCCTAGGGTCTCACGTATAGCAGAGTACATCAAAGCATGGAAGGATGACCGCAACGCTCGGCAGCATACCGTCGACTGGCGGTTCACAACCAAAGACGCTTGAGAAGCTGAAACATCCTTATCCGCAATATAGAGCTTAGCTAACCACTAGTAGCGTACACAAACGTCGGAATCTTCAAGTACATATCTTCTATCCTTGCCATCTACTCCCTCCTCGTTTGTGCGTATTAATCGTTTTCGTCTTCCATGGGCGGCTCATCGTAATACTCTTGCGCCATTCGCTGCTGAACTGAACGATCAACGACCTGATGATTCAAGCTCGAAAGATTCCTTAGCTGACAGTAGCTGTTGAATACTGAGAAGCCAATTTCAGCTACAAGTTTGCCGATTAATTCATCCGCGTACGACGAGCTAACGAGATTTACATTTTCGAAATCTAGAACGAGAAGCTTGTCTCCTTCGCGAATAATGTTGCTTACTTTATGCCTGACTCGCTCGACTGCTTGCCTCGCGCCAGTTCCCTCAAGATTTAACCTTCTTATAGCGGATCGCTTCCTTGCCTCAGAATAGCCAGGTAATCTTCGTAGAGAAATGTTCTGTAGCGCTGTTTCTCTCTTTCGCGCTGAACAAGAATCCTCAGCTCAACAAAATCTTTTACCAAGTTGCTCGCCGTTGTTCTTGCTATATCGAGTTTTTCTGCAACGAAAGCAACATCGACGATGGGATTACCCTCAAGCAGCTCAAGCAACCGCTGTCCGTTTACGGATGATCGGTCAAAAGAGTCATTGATTAAAGCCGTATAGTTATTGTGCAAGCTTACGAGCCGCTCGAGAGACCCTACAGCGTCCTCCGCACTTGCCAGCAAACAGTCACAGAAGAATCCAACCCATTTCGCATATGCGCCATTCTCCCTCACATCCATCAGATGCTCGTAATACTCCGTACGACGAAGCTTCAGCTGGTACGAGGGATAGAATACCGCGGCGCTGAGAGCATGATCGTTCATCAAAGACAACGTGATGAGCAGGCGACCAAGACGTCCATTGCCGTCAAGGAAAGGATGGATCGTCTCAAACTGATAGTGCACAAGCGAGGCTTTAACGATTGGATCGACATCTCCCACTTCGTTGATAAATCTCTCCAGATCTCGCAGGGCTTCGTTCATGTCGTCGACGTTCGGAGGAATGTACGTTGCACTTTTCAGCGTTGCACCGCCGGGGCCAATCCAATTCTGGGTCGATCTGACCTCACCAGGCTGCTTGTCGGAGCCTCGCACCCCCGATAGGAGGACGGAATGGACTTCCCTGAGCAGTCGCATGCAAAGAGGCAGCTCATTCATACGATTTACAGCATGTTCCGTCGCTTTGATGTAGTTGATTACATCTGCAACATCGCGCTGCACTAGGTCAGCATTCTCGGGATTGAGGATATCGTCAAAGGTACATTGTGTTCCTTCGATTTGTGCCGAAAGCAGGGCCTCCTTGCGAACGTACATTGTAAGGTACATCTGGGCGTTCGGCACAAACCGGAGCATGCCTTCGAGCTCACCGAGTTTCCTTGAGCAGGCGCCAAGCAGCCTGATAGCCTCTTCGGAAAGCTCGATTGGAACGACACTGTCCAAGGGAGCGGGTACGAATGACTGATACTCCACTTTACCCGAAAGGTTCTTCCGAAGGAATCCCTGTCCGTTGTCAATCCAACGCATTGAGCGCTCCTAACGACACTTTACTACCGCTATATGCACATTATAACATTTAATAACTTTTTACCAACTTAAAGTGTTATTACAGTTGGTCTTGCAACGCTAAGAACAGAAACGTGTCGTTAGCGGTTTTGTCAAAATCCTAATGACAATTACTGTGTGAAGAAAGTCGTTATACCAATTATCCGCTTGCAGCTCTGTCGAACGCAAGTTGTTAGTGCAAGGCTGATGCTGTGCTGGGAAAGAAAAATCCCCCACCCGCTTTCGCAGGCAGGGGATGAAATTTTGGTCGCGGGGGCTGGATTTGAACCAACGACCTTCGGGTTATGAGCCCGACGAGCTACCAGACTGCTCCACCCCGCACTATGAAGCGCGTGTTGCGCGAGAAAGAACTATACCGCGCAACACGCACAAAGTCAACCACAACGAGAAGAACTTCTCGCTTAATCGTTATGACGACGACGCTTCACTGCAAATGCCGTCGAAAGAGCTGCAAGGCCGCTCGCTGCAAGTGCTGCAATACCACCGATTGACGCCGCGTCACCCATGTACGGAACCGCGGACTTCTTACCCTTGGAAGGCTTCTTTCCGGGCTTGTTGGGCTTGGGCTGATCGGGGTTGGTTGGATTGTCAGGCGTCGTCGGATCTGCAGCCACCTTATAGGTTGTCTGGATGGTCTCGTCGCCATCTGCAAGGATGGAGTCCTTACCGGCAGGATCCTGAACACCCGACCACGTGAAGGCAAAGTCCTTCTGGTGGTTGCCCAAGTTCACGTGAGCCAGGAACGTACCCGAAACGGTACCGGAAACCGAGTAGTTGGTGTCGGTTGCGGCAGTCTCGGGAACCTTATACGCCGGAAGTTCAAGTTCAAGCTTAGGCTGCGTCTCATCGATGATTGCCTTGCGGAGCTCGGCGTAGTTGGTATACCCGCTCTTAAGCGTCATGGTCAGCGTCACCGTCTTGCCACCGTTGGAAAGCACTGCGTTCGTAACATCGAAGGCGTTCGTGCCCGTCAGCTTGTAATCGGCAACGTTGTCGGTCAGGTAGCCGGTCATCGCGTCGGGAACGGTGAATGTTGTGGTGAAGGTGCACTGAGGTCCAAGGTCGTGAATGCTGATCTGGTCGTAGCGACTTGGATCAATGTTGTACTTCTGCTCAATGGCCTTCATCTGATCCTGGATCGGCGTTGCGTCAAGCTGGGCGGTAAACTTCAGCGTGTCGCCCTTCTTGGCCTCGTATACATGATCAGAAGTGGTGTCGCCGTTGATGAGCATATCGGTCTTAACGTCCTTATGCTCGGCCTTTCTGGCAACAATGGTCTGCTCGATGGCGGCCTGGTCGGTGGAGAGAATGCTACGACCCTCGTCGCGCTGCTTACCGTTCCACGTAAAGTTAAAGAACTTCGTGGTGCCGGCGGGGTTCTGGGCAAAGGACGTAAAGGTGCCCGATACCTTGCCTACTGCCGTAAGCTCGTCGCCGTTGGAAACCTTGTCGGGATCAAGCTTGAATCCGTCAACGGTTGCCTTAACGTCACCATTGGCATCGCCCATGGAGTCAACGGCTGCCTTGAGCTCGGCGTAATTGTGAATGTCGCCACCCTTGAGCGCAAAGGTCACGGTTACTTTCTGTCCCTCGACCTTGGTCTCTTTGACCTCGAACTTGTCGCCAAGGCCCTCAACGCTTGCGGAGGCGTTCTCGGGAACCGTCACGCCGTCAGGAAGCGTCAGCTCCGCCTTAAAGGTGCACTGTGTGCCGGAAAGCTTGATGTTCTCGGGGTGTGCCGCATCGTTTGGATACAGGTTCTCAATCTCCTGCATCTTCTCCTGGACGGACTTCATGTTGATAAGGCCGGTCAGCGAGAAGGTCTTGTAGCCGTCGGCGTCCACCATAAAGGGATTGGGCGAATCCGCCTGGCTTGGACCGTAGAGATCGGAAGGAAGATCAAGCGTCGCTTCAACCTTCTGGACCGTTGGGTCCTCAGTCCACTTGAGGTAGAACGTCATGTCTTTCTGGATTGCAGGATCGGCACCAGGCGTGGTCCAGAACCAGCTCGTATGATCCTTGAAGTTGTATCCGCCGGTGTTGAAAAGCGGCGTGTCATACCACATCAGACGATCGCCGGGGATAAAGCCCATGCGCGTTGCGATGCCATCGGGAGAGAGCTGCTCGCGGATGGTCTTATCGAGAAGTGCGGAAAGCTTCTGGTCGTACAGAGCCTTCTGCTTGACGGTGGCAACTTCGCCGCCCAGCTCGTCGGTGGAGATATCAAAGAGCTCGGGATGCTGCTTAAAGACGCTTGCATCCGCAAACGTACCGCCGTTTGCCGAGAAGCGCACCGTGTACTCGTCCTGCGTGTAGTTGGCCTTGGCATGGAGGACTTTCTCCTGGCTGCCAAAGGTTACGGAATCGTTTGCCTGGAAAAGCTTGCCGGCAACGTCGTAGACAGAGCCGTCTTCATGCGTCACGGTCCAGCCGGTAAAGGTCTTGCCGGGAACTTTGAACTCGGGCTTGTTGGTCACCACGTCGTCGTAGCTCTGAAGCGCTCCGCTCGCCTCTGTGGCCTTGATGTTCTGGGTGTAGGTTACGCCGTTACCGTTGTCGTAAACGATGGTATGGGCATCCCACTTGGCATAAACCGTCGTATCCGTATCAATGGCCGCGTCAGCCGAGAAGGGCTTCTCGACACCATTGGAATCCTTATAGAACCAACCAAGGAACGTTATGCCGCTGGGATCGGTGGGGTCCGCAAAAGTGCCGGACGTAACGGCATCATAGCCGGACTTCTCCGGCGTTGCGTCGTCAATCTTGTTGCCGCGCATGACAACGGTGTTTTTGTCGGCACGCGTACCGTCGGCAAAGGTGGCGTTATTGTTGTTGAGCGTTACGGAAACCTTGGCAAACGGCATCCAAACGTGCTTTTTGCCGTCCGCAGAAGCATTCTTTACCTTGTAGGTATAATCGCCGCCCGTCAGGGGCTTTGCGGTGAGCTCGGTCTTTGACGTATCGGTAAGGGTAAAGAGCATGAGCTTCTCGTTGCCGTGGTCGGCATCGGTTGTAGGAATGGCTTTACCGCTTTGATACGTGTCGTCGTACTTGACGCGGTGCGTACCGCCCATGACCACATATCCGCCGGTAGACTGTCCAAGACCGTTGTCCTGCTCCTCGCCGGCAAGCGTGTCAAAAAGCGAATCGCCCTTGAAAATGAGGTGTGCACCCGCTTGTGCACCCGCCTGGGCACCGGAGTTGTCCTGGCCGTGGAAGGTTCCGCCGTCCTCAAAGATGGCGGTTCCCGCGTTGACATTAAGACCGCCGTTCGTATCGGACGATGCGTCAACGACGGAGCCGTTGTTCACGCGGAAGGTCACGCCCGACTGACCGATCGTAATGCCTTTTGAGCGCCAATGTCCGTTGGCATTCTTGACGGTAAGCTTGGAGTTATTGGTAATAAGTATCTCTCCGGGAGTGGCGTCGGAAGGAATGGCCAGGCCGGTCTGCCACTTTACTCCGTTTGCATCAATGGTAAACGTGGAGTTATCCATGGAGAAGGGCGACTTGAAGTAGAACGGCAGGCGGGTTGCGCTGAGATCGGAGTTCACAAGCTTGAAGCCGTTCCATTCGTAAAGCTGCCACTTGCTGCCGGTATAGCGCTGGTCAATCTTGGCATTCTCAATGACGTTGCCCTGTGAATTGTTCATGAACATGCCGTTTGTGATGTCCATGGAAAGAGCGCCGCGAGAAGAACCTTTGAGCGCGCCGTTGCTGCCGGCAGGCATATGGAAGGCAAAGCCGTTGTTGCCGTACTTGAAAACAAAATGACCGTCATTGATCTCCGCAGAGTCATACAGACGGAAGGTGTAGCCGTCGTTGGGAGCGTCGAAGGTAACGGTTGCGCCGGACGCATTCACCTTTGACGTGCCCTTGAGATCAAAGCCGGCACCGTTGACGGCCTTGATGTTGGTATCACCCGAGAAGTTCAGCGTAACGTTGGTGAGCGTCTGACGGGAAGACAGCGTAAAGTCACCCTGAACGTGAATGGCGGTCACCGAGGGACTTGCGTTTGCGGCGGCAACGGCCTTCTCGATGGTCTTGAATGCCTGCGTCGCAGAGGAACCGTCGTTGGTATCCGCGCCGGTTGCGGAATTAACGTAAAGCTCGGTTGCCGCAAGCGGAGAACGAACGGCAAGCATCGTAAGAGCCGGAGCTGCAGGAGCAGCAGGTGTCGTAGATGTGGCCGTCGGTGTTTCAGAAGCCGCGGGAGCCTCCTGGGTACCCGTAGACTCCGTTGCCGCACTTGGGGAAGTTCCCGTTGCAGACCCCCCCTCCGTCGATGCCGATGCAGAAGGTGCGGAGGCGCCCTCCGTCGTCGAACTTGCGGCGGGTGCCGTTGCGGCAGATGTTTCTGCTACGCCGGTCTGCTCGCCAAGCGCTACTGCCGGAAACGATGCGGTAGCCAGCGAGAGCGAAAGCAAACCCGAAAGAACCAGACGCGATGTCTTGTGATCTTCCTTCATGTTTTAACCCCTCTTCTCTGTATATATCGATAAGTTATTTGCTATAGCGCCAATAATCCATGGTCTAGTATAGCGAAAAACCACGGTGTAAACCCGTCATTTAGATTTTGATGAAAAAAATCGACGCCTAAAAATCGGTAACCGGCCCAAAGAAACCGATTACCGATATCTCATGAAATTTTAGCGGCGATATTACTGCAGGCTCTCAAGCATCTTTCTCATCTCTGCCTGTACGGCCTGCGTGGTATTGGAGCCGATCACGCGCGAAGCAATTTGCTTGAGCGCATAACGCGCATTTTCCATAACAACCGCAGTTCCCGCATAGCGAAGCATGGCGTAGTCGTTCATGGAGTCACCGAAGGCGAGAATTTCGTCTCGCTTAAAACCATAGTATTGCCGAATCTGCTCAAGACCCGTTGCCTTGTTGACCCCGCGTGGCACCACGTCAATCCACGTATCACCCGATGGCATAAACGAGAAACGCTCTCCCAGCTCGCGCTCAAGAATCATGGCCATGTCCATGGATTTGACACGAGTATCGCAGCAAACCGCAGCCTTAATGACACTGACGTCCGGCGAGGGAGGATCGAACACGCGCTCCGCATTTGGAAGATCTTTGTCAAGCTCACGCACGAATGCGGAATAGTCATCCAGAAGATAGGTGTGATCGCGGTCATATACCACAAGATGCACGCAATCAAATTCCTGGGAGAATGCAAAGAGCTTCTTGATGGCGGCCGTGGAAAACACCTCACGATCGAGCACGATATCATCGGCGTACACCTGCGTGCCAAGCGACGCAACGTAATCTATCTCATGAGCAACCGGCTCAAACATCCAGCGCAAAGTATCGTAGCGGCGACCGGACGAAGCCACAAAGTGGATGCCCTTCTCGTGAAGTGCGTGAATGAGTTCAAACGTCTCGGGCGGGACATTTCCAAACTCATCAAGAAGCGTACCGTCCATGTCTGATGCAATGAGCCTAATCATTTTTACTCCCCCATCAAAAATCGAGGCATCTCCCCTGCCTTGGTGGCGCGAGTTATCTCCTCAAGTGCGCACGCAACGCCGTCATCTTCTGAAGCTCCTACCACGTAATTTGCGGTACGGAGCACCTCCGGTGTTGCATTGGCAACCGCAACCGAGTACGGAACTTTTTTGAGAATCTCAAGATCATTCTCGGCGTCACCAAAAATAACAACTTCATCGTAGCCGAAGCCGGTTGCCTTGAGAAGAACTTCTAGGCCGGATGCCTTGGAAACGCCTTTTGGCAAAACATCGAACCAATTTGGCACCGGACTCACCAAATCAATGGCGGGGCACGCCTGAGCAATAATCCGACGTGTCCGCTCCATCTCTTTTGGGCCACCCATACACGCAATGGTTGCGGCTACAAAATCAATGTCGGGAACCTCGGGCACAATGGCGCCGTTAAACGTGAAGCGCTTCTCGCAAAAAGCCAGGTCATCCGGATTGATGTCTCCGATGGCATACGCGGGGTTCAAAAGATTGGTCTCAAGGGGATAACACACCAAGAACTTATCGGCCTCATCGAGCAGTGCCCGGTGCACTCCGCACAACACGTCGTGCGGAATGATTGTCTGCGAAACGTAGGTTCCCCGCACGCGAATACGCTTGCCGGTTGAAATGATGCCCGTCTGAAAGCAAGCCTCATCCATGGCAAAAAGGCGCATAAGCTCAACGTAGTCGCGCCCCGTATCGGGGCCAAAAAGTACTCCGGTATCGAGAAGATCGTGAATCGCCGCTCTTGTACGCGCGGACGGATGCCTGTTGCCAAACGGAATGAGCGTATTATCCATATCAGAAAGAACAAGCTTAATCACCGGTAACCCCTTTGGCATAAACACACAAACGGCATGAGCACCTACAGTGTAGACCCATGCGCCAAAACATCAAAACGATCGATGCGCAGAAGCACCTGATCTAAACCAATGATTCCCGACAGAGTGGTTACCGGCTCGTTGTCAATCCAGATTGACAGATTCCTGAACCCGGCACCCTTGCGAGCTCCCGACCATTCCATATGCTCGATGTTTGAATACTGCACGGTAATGTCCGGACCAACAAACGGGGTGACAATCATTTCCTCGTCAAAAAGTTGGACTTTATAGCGGGACAACAAAAACCACGCCACAAACATAACCATCGTGAAACTTGCAAAAAACGCCATGACCACAAACGGATCCGCCGAAAAAACTCCCCAGGTACAAAAAGCCCCGAGCGAAATGCCCATGATGGCCATAAGCGTCATGTCAATAACAAGTGATCGCGTAAGAGATGCAGGGACGACATAGGTATCGTGATGGCTATGTCGCCTCTCCGAAAGGCCCGCGTTGCTCACCCGTTCCATAAGTGCGGCCACAATTGGTGCTGCAATGATGACAAGCGCAAGAATTATGGTTTGCACGGCAACGCTTCCTTTCTCTTCTCAGGGGTAGTTACCTTTTGTTAATCAGTCTACCCGTTTGTTGGAAAAAAGAACAAACACTTACTGAAATTATGCTACACCCTCGCTCCTCCATGCTTTAACAGGAAGAACGAGGGCGTGAACGGTACATAATACGCTGTGAATGACATCTTCATAACGCTCACGGCTAAATTACTACCGTTCGTAGGAAGATGCCCTTAAAGAAAGGTTGTCTTGGCTAACCTTAGCAGTCGGCACGGTCGGCAAATTTAGCCACCAGCGCCACCAGCAGATCGACGGTAACCTCCATACTCGGAACCGGGATAAACTCGCGGATGGAATGTGCGTTATATCCACCCGTCGCAATATTGGGACAGGGCAGTCCGCGGAATGTCAGCTGCGCTCCGTCGGTTCCTCCGCGTGCGGGTACGGGATTCGGCTCAATGCCTACCTCGCGATTTGCCGCAAGTGCATAGTCGATGAGGAACTCATAGCCCTTGAACTTCTCCGCCATGTTGCGATACTGCTGATGAATCTCAATGTGCACGGTATTCTCGCCGTATCGCGTATTGAGGAAGGCGGCGATATCACGTAGGGTCTGCTCGCGACGATCAAAAATATCCGAATCAAAATCGCGGATGATGTAGGAGAGCTTGACCTCCGAGGCAGATCCTTCGATGTTAATGGGATGATAGAAGCCCTCACGGCCTTCGGTGTGTTCGGGGCGCTCGAAGGCAGGCACCATTTGCTGGAACTCGGATGCCACGGTAATGGCGTTGACCATAACGTCCTTGGCACTACCCGGATGCACCATCACGCCGGTAAACGTAATGTCTGCCTGCGATGCCGTAAAGCACTCATAATTGAACTCGCCGAGCGCTTCGCCGTCTACCGTATAGCCGTATGCCGCACCAAGCTTTTTGAGGTCGAGCAGAGCTGCGCCATGGCCAATCTCCTCGTCCGGAACAAAGGCAATTTTGAGCGTTGGGTGCTTGAGCTCAGGGTTGTCGGACAGACGCTTGAGTAACGCGCAGATTTCAGCCACGCCCGCTTTATCATCGGCTGAAAGCAACGTGGAGCCGTCGGAGCAAACGATGTCCATGCCAACAAACTTCTCCAGGTCAGGAACCTGTTCCGGAGTGGTTTCGATCTTCTCGCCCGCAACAACCCCTGCTACCAAATTACCGCCCTCGTAGTGGACGATATGGGGCTTGATGCCCGCAGCGGGTGCGTCAATCACGGAATCAAGGTGCGAGCAGAGCATCAGTGCAGGCGCACTTTGGGCGTCCGGCGACGCGGGAAACGTTCCCGTTACATATGCGTGCTCGTCAACGGTAACATCCGTACAACCGAGCGACGTAAGCTCTTCTCCCAGGTAACGGGCCATCTCATGCTGGCGAGGCGTTGAGGGAGTAACGTCGTCATGCTCGGGATCGGACTGCGAGTCAATCTGCACGTAGCGCATAAAGCGCTCTACGACATCAGGCAGTGGTTTGGATTCGTATTCAGACATATGGTCTCCATTCATCTCTGTTGCCACTTCACTATATACTAAAGACATACCAAACCGGCACGTCTTACTGCCCTACGCAGCCGCATTGTTTGTGAGGATATATGGACATCACTACCGTAGCAAAACTAGCAGGAGTTTCCCGCGCTACCGTATCGCGTTACCTCAACGACGGATATGTCTCGGACGAGAAGCGCCGTGCTATTGCGCGCGTCATAAAAGAAACCGGCTACATCCCCTCCCGACAAGCAAAGATTCTCCGTACCGGAAAGACGAATCTCATTGGGGTTATCATTCCGAAAATTAACTCGGCATCGGTATCCCGTATGGTTGCCGGCCTCTCCTCGGTGTTCAACGAATCCCAGTATCAGATGCTTTTGGCAAATACCGATAACCGTGAAAACAAAGAGATTGATTACCTGCGCGTTTTTACCGAAAAAGATCGTGTCGACGGCATTATTTTAGTTGGAACAATTCTGACACCGGAGCACGAGCGCGCCTTGAAGAATCTCCGGATTCCGCTGATTGTCCTTGGACAGGCGTTCGACGGATTTTCCTGTGTGTATCACGACGACTACCACGCCGTACGTGAAATTACCTCCCATATACTCAACCGCGGAACCAAGCCTGCCTACATTGGGGTTACCGAGCTTGATATCGCAGCAGGTCAAAGCAGGCACACGGGGTTCTTGGATGCGTGTGCCGAGAAGAACCTCGAAGTTCCAAAAAAAGCGCAGATGGAATCGGACTTCTCCGTTGACTCAGCCTATCTTGCCTGCGAACGGTTGCTTGATGTTTATTCCGAAGTGGACACCATCGTTTGCGCAAGCGATTCAATCGCCTTTGGCGCCATTACGTGCCTCAGAGAATTTGGACGAAGCGTTCCCGAAGACGTGCAGGTTACCGGCGTTGGAGACTCCGATCTCTCCAAAGTCATTACTCCGTCGCTTACCACCATACATCACCACTACAAGACTTCCGGTATGGAAGCCGCTAAGATGCTCATTGGAGCCATGGACAAAGAAGACACGATTGTCCGCGATATTCGAATGGGTTATGAACTTCTTTTGCGAAATTCGACTCGTTAAAGTGCACCCACATATAGCCCTCTTTGCAGGCATCTGTTTCGGTAGGCTATCAAAGCTTTTATCATATTGATTTCTGATATGAGAACGATTTCATAAATATAAGAAAGTACTATGAAAAACGCTCATTATTTGTTATATTTTAACTATGGGAACGATTCCATATATTGTTCAACCAAGGAGGCTCGCATGGCACTTGATCACGCAGAGGCGGCACGGCAAATCTTGGAGGCGGTCGGTGGAGCAGACAACATCGTTTCTGCCGCTCACTGTGCAACCCGTCTTCGCCTTGTTGTCGCAGACGATTCAAAGGTAAACAAGGAAGCCGTCGACAACGCTGTCGGAGCTAAAGGCAGCTTTCAAGCGGCAGGTCAGCTCCAGGTTATTTATGGAACCGGCACCGTCAATAAAGTCTTTGATGAGTTTGTAGCGCAAGGACACATTTCCGCTTCATCAAAAGACACTGCAAAAGAAGCGGCCATGGCAAAGGCAAATCCGTTCCAACGTGCCGTTAAGGCTCTGGGTGATGTCTTTGTTCCCATCATCCCCGCTATCGTTGCATCCGGACTTCTCATGGGCCTCACCGAAGGCATCAACAATGCCATGGGCGGCGCCCTTGAAACAAACAGCTGGTACATTCTCATCCATACGTTCTCAAACGCGTCCTTCGTATTTCTCCAGATTCTCATCGGCTTCTCTGCCGCCCGCGTCTTTGGAGGTAACGAGTTTCTCGGCGGCGTTATAGGCATGATCATGAACCACACGGCTCTTATGAATGCCTGGAGCATCCCGGGAGCCGTGCAACAGCTCGGCGACACCGCGTACCAGATCGTTGGATCGCAGTCGGCGGCACAATGGCTCTCCTCGGCAACCGGCACCGCCGTAGATGCAGCCCATGCCACCGCAAGCGCCATCATGGCAGCAGGCGGCATTCCGCAGGTGCAGCTCTTCGGCTTCTATAACGTTACTCTGCAAGGGTACCAGGGACACGTTATCCCCGTAGTCATCGCAGTCTTCATCATGTGCATGCTGGAGAAATGGCTCCACAAGCATGTACCCGATATGCTTGATCTCTTCGTAACTCCTCTCGTTACCGTACTGGTAACCGGTGTCCTTACTCTTACGGTTATCGGCCCGCTCTTCTCTTGGATTGAAAACGGCGTCATGATCGGCTTCCAGTTCCTGCTTGCCATACCCTTTGGCCTCGGCGGAGCATTGGTCGGTGCCATCTATCCCGCAACCGTTGTCCTTGGCGTACATCACATGTTCAATGCCCTTGAGGCAACCCTCATTGCCAATACCGGAATCGACAACTTCAATCCCATTATCTCCTGCTGCAACGTGGCACAGGGCGCTGCCTGTCTCGCAGTCTTTGTGAAGACCCGCAGCATGAAGAAAAAGGAGCTTGCACTCCCCTCCGGTATCTCCGGCTTCCTCGGCATCACTGAGCCGGCTATCTACGGCGTCAACCTCCCCAGCATGAAGCCGTTTATCGCCGCTATGATTGGCGGAGCCGTTGGCGGAGCACTTGTCTCCATTCTTGGCGTTGTTTCCATCGCATACGGCATCACGGGTATCTTTGGCTTCCTCATCACTACGGGACACTCCGTGGCATACGCCATCTGCATTCTTGTGGCCGCAGTCATAGCATTTGCAATTACCTGGACCCTTTACAAGGACGCAGAAGATATCACTCAGACCAAAGAAGAGCAACAACCCAATATCGAGAAGGTCGTTGCCACAACAGCCGCTACGGCAAAGCAAACCGCTGCCGTTGCCACTTCGGTCGCCGAAAGCAACCAGGGCGTTGTCCCATCTGCAGGTGCTGGCACAATTGCTGCGCCCATGTCCGGCAAGGCCATCGCCATGACGGAAGTTTCCGATCCCGTCTTTGCCTCTGAAGCCATGGGCAAAGGAGCTGCCATTGAGCCTACCGAGGGCAAGGTCTTCTCACCCGTTGACGGCTCGATTACCATGGTCGCCGAAACCGGACACGCCGTCGGTCTGCTTTCAGACAGCGGGACGGAAGTGCTCATTCACATCGGCATTGACACCGTCACGCTTAAGGGTGCCCCGTTTACCGTCAAATGCGCAGCCGGCGATAAGGTCAAGAAGGGTGCGCTGCTTATGGACGTGGACCTTGGCGCCATCAAGGCAGCCAATCTGCCAACCACAACCATGGTCGTCATCACCAACACCGACGATTATGCCTCCGTGGAAGGTCAAACGGGATCCGACGTCAAGGCAGGAGATACGCTCATCAGCGTTTCATAGCTCACTGACCGGTCGTTTCATAACTGAAGGGTAAAGGGATCATTTATGTTTTCCGTCACAGCTTTGGGCGAGTTGCTTATTGACTTCACCGACGCGGGTATCTCTCCGGCCGGCCAGAAGCTCTTTGAACGCAATCCCGGAGGCGCGCCTGCAAACGTACTGGTGGCGCTTGAGCGTCTTGGCAAGAGCACGGCGTTTATCGGCAAAGTAGGAGCCGACATGCACGGAGATTTTCTTCGCGCCACTCTTGTAACCGCCGACGTCAACTGTGACGGCCTTATTACCGATCCCAACTACTTCACCACTCTTGCATTTGTGGCGCTGTCCGAGGAGGGTGAGCGAACGTTTTCCTTTGCGCGTAAACCGGGCGCGGACACGCGTCTTACTCCGGAAGAAATTCGCACGGACATTATCGAGAAGAGCCGCGTGTTTCACGTAGGATCGCTCTCCCTCACCGACGAACCCGCGCGCAGCGCCACCATTTCCGCTCTGAAAACGGCAAAAAACGCCGGTTGTATCCTTTCGTACGATCCAAATTACCGCGCAAGCCTCTGGAACAATCCGGAGGTGGCAAGCGCACAGATGCAATTCATTGTCGAATACATGGATCTCGTTAAGATTAACGAGGAAGAAACCACTTTGCTCACCGGGCATGATGACCCTGCTCAAGCTGCTGAGGCACTTCTCACCAAGGGGGTGAAGGTGGCCTGCGTAACGCTCGGTGGAGAAGGAGTACTCGTGGCCACCAAAGAGGGTGTTGCGATGGTTCCCGCTTTCACCGTTGAAGCGGTTGACACCACCGGGGCAGGCGATTCATTTTGGGGTGGTTTCTTGTGTGCGCTCTTGGACAGTGGGGCCGATGTTGCGGACATCTCGCTTGAAGATGTTAAGGCGTGTGCGCGGTTTGGAAACGCCGTGGCATCGTTGTGTGTCAGAAGGCGCGGAGGCATTCCTGCAATGCCTACTCTTGATGAAGTCGAAAGCGTTCTTTCCTAACATGTTCTGTCAGAAAGCTGTTTAAAGCGTTCTTTCCTAAAACCTTTTTCTTGTAGAGAAAAGAGAGATGTCGGTATGGCAATGCTCATTAACCTTGACGCAAAGCATAATTGGCGCTTGAAATATCACCTGCAAGCACCAAACGGCAATATAACCGATCCAAACGGACTCTGCTATTTTAAGGGTCTCTACCACGTCTTTCATCAGTATGTCCCCCGCTGGCCCAAACGCGGCCACGGCTGGGGACACTGGACAAGCCCCGATCTCATTACCTGGACATTTCACGGCGGCGCCATTATGCCTGATTGCGAGCTTGATGCGAACGGATCATACTCCGGCAGCGCGCTTATCAAAGACGACAAAATGTGGTGCTACTACACGGGCAACTTCCTTGAGGAAGGCAACCACGACTACGACTATTCCGGTCGTCGCGCCAACGAAACCCTCACCGTCACCGAAGACGGTCTGAACTTTGGCCCAAAGGAGCTGGTGCTTGGTAATGCCGGCTATCCTGCCTACTGCTCAAACCACGTCCGCGATCCCAAAGTCTGGGAACAGGACGGCGCGCTCCACATGCTCTTGGGCGCCCGCACCATGGATGACCACGGCTGCGTGCTGCTGTATCGCTCCGACGATGGCCATGCGTGGACGATGGAAGGCAGCTGCACGTCGCTCTCCAAAGAGGCCTTTGGGTATATGTGGGAGTGCCCGAATCTGGTCCAGCTTGACGGACGCGAATTCCTTTTTGTCTGCCCGCAAGGCAAATCAAAAGAGGATCTGCGTTTCCAAAACATCCACAACTCAGGATACTTTGCCCTCGAAGGAAAGCTCATTGACCTTATGGCGGGCGACAAGGACCTCATGGCTGCAGAGTCCCCGTATCGCTGCATCGATGAGCGTACCTTCATTGAACTTGACTATGGCTTTGATTTCTACGCGCCGCAAGTCTTTACGGATGACAAAGGTCGCTCATTGCTGATCGGCTGGGTTGGCGTACCTGACATTGAATTTCAGTATGACGTTCCCACACGTGAATGGGCCCACACCGTTACCATGCCGCGTGTACTTTCGCTCAACGAGGCCGGTCGCGTATGCCAATGGCCCGTGGAAGAGATGGATGCGCTCCATGGCAAAGCCGTTTCCTTTACCACGGAAGCCGCACATGGAGCTTCCGGCTTTGTAGGCTCTTCCAGCTACGACATGTTTACGATGGACGGTGCCTGCGGCGCTTCGTTTGCCGGCGGAACCTGCGACGTTCGTATCGACAACATTCAAGGCGAAGGTCGCCTCCTGCTGAACGCGGATCTTGAGTTCGTCGTACATGGAGATACGGCTGAGCTCGTATTTTTAGGCCCTGCAGGTCGTTTCCGCACGCTGCGACGCCTTCCGCTCTCGGCGCTTTCGGCGGGAAAGATTGAAAGCATCCGCCTCATGGTTGACACGTCCGTCGTCGAGCTGTTTGTTAATGGCGGAGAAGTCACTCTCACCACCCGCTGGTTCCCCATGGATATTGATACCCTTCATGTCACCTCGACCTTCTCGGCACACCACGGCGGATATGAAATGGGCGGCTATCAGTTCAAAAATTGTTGATTTTTAGATTTGTAAGCGAGAAGTGCCACGATACGCAGGGTGTGTCGTGGCACTTTTGTGCAAAAATTGTATGCGCATTGCACGCGGTGCAATATTCGCTAATATGCTGTGTTCGGCATACCGTCACCATCAATACCGCCACCATCAAAGGAGCATGATGTCCATATCGTTTTGGAACCCGCGCCTGCATCTTCAACCTCGCAACGGTTGGCTCAATGACCCCAACGGTCTTTGCGAGTTCAACGGCTTCTACCATGCCTTCTACCAATACGCTCCCGAATGGCCCCAAGACGAACTCAAGCACTGGGGACACTGCACCAGTAAGGATCTCTTACACTGGAGCGATCAAGGCATTGCGCTCTCCCCTGATATTAATGAGGACCAAAACGGTGTGTTCTCCGGCTCGGCATGGATTGACCACGGTGCGTCTCCTGACGGCAAAGATCTCATGCGGGTCTTCTACACGGGCAACGTCGTCGATACTACGATAGACGAACGTATCGACGAAGGCAGAGAAGCCAACGAAATTATGGTCACCAGCAAAGACGGCGTGCATTTCTCCGAAAAAAAGGTCCTCTTGCGCAATAGCGATTATCCCCAAACCTGCACCTTACACGTTAGAGATCCCAAGGTCTGGGAACAGGACAGCGCCCTTCACATGTTGCTGGGCGCCCGTGAGCGCGGAACAAATACCACGTCAAACATCGATGAGCGCGGCGACTTTGGTTGTGTTTTGGTATACGACTCCAACGACTCCGGAGAAAGCTGGAAACTGCGCACCACCATCCGACCCGTGGATGCCAAAGGAAACCCACACCCCTTTGGATACATGTGGGAATGTCCCAATCTTTGCCGTTTGGGCGGCTATGAATTTCTCGCGGTGTGTCCCCAGGGCCTTCCTTCAAAAACATTCCGCTGGCATAACATGTGGCAGGCGGGATACTTCCCTCTTCCACAAGGCGAGAAGATCATCGATGCCACAGCTGTCAACGTTGACAGCTTTACCGAATGGGACTGCGGCTTTGATTTTTATGCGCCTCAGATCTTTGAGGATGGACGCGGCCGCACCATCTCCATTGGCTGGATGGGCACATTTGATGCGAGCTACACAAGCGCTCCTGAAGGTATGGATCGCTGCCATGTTATGACACTCCCTCGTGAGATTTATGCGGACAAGAAGGGCACGCTGCACCAGGTTCCCGTTCGAGAACTGAAAGAACGCCGGAAAGCCGCCCTGCCTCTCCAAAACGACACTACCCTTGAATTAGACGAACTTCTCGCTGACATTGAGCTTACGGACATCCGTACAACCGCAGGTCGCCTTATGCTCAATGAAGTACTTGCCATTTCTTTTGAACACGGAACGTTTGGCATTCATTTTGCCGATACCGCCGCAGGAAAAGAGGCAGCAGCCGGCAGAAGCGAACGATTTATCCGCCTTGAAACCCTGCGCAATATTCGTATTGTTGTTGATGCAAGCTGCGTTGAAGTCTACGCCAATGACGGCATGGAAGTCTTTTCTACCCGTTGGTTCCCCGTAGAGAACAAGCTACGAATTCGTTCAAACTTTGATGTATCGAGCGCTTCCGTCTACCCGCTTGAACCCTAGTTTTGCTCAACGGACTGCTCGTCTGTCTCCGCAGATTCCGCAGGTGTTTTCTCCTCAGCTTCCACAGGTGTTTCCTCCGCATCCACGGACTTCTCTCCATCGGCAGAACCGTCCTTCGGGAACGTAATGGTAAACACCGATCCTTGCGGCTCATTCGCATCTACCGCAATGAAAGCGCCATGCCGTTTCAAAATGGCTTTCACAAGAGAAAGACCGATACCTGCGCCACCAAACTCCCGTGAGCGGGACTTATTTACCCGATAAAACGGCTCAAATATAAGCTCTCGTGCCTCGGGAGCAATGCCCACTCCCGTATCCGCAATTTTTACCATGCCTGCCGTATCCTGGTTTTTCAGGTCAATGGTTATCGATCCTTCTTTTTCGTTATAACGAATGGCATTTTCCACCAGGTTGTAAAGGGCACGATACAAAAGACTGCCGTTTCCTCGCACGGTAAGCGGCTCTATATCAGTATGGATTTTAACCTCATGCTCATGAGCGACCGGCTCAAGATCCTTCACTACCGTTTTGATTACCGAATCAAGCGAAATGTCTTCGACTTCCGGCAGCTCTCCCGTCTCGGTAAGCTCCAAAAGATTGGAAATAAGAGAAGAAAGCCGATCCACATACGTTTCCATCGTTTGCACAAGCTCGTCATATTCTTTCTGCTCACGCTCTTTCTTCTTGAATACGTCAAGCCTCGTGCGAAGCACCGCAAGCGGCGTTCTCAGCTCATGAGCCGCGCTCACCGAAAAACGACTCTGCATTGCAAATGCTTCACTCAACTGGCCGGTCATTTGATTAAACGACTTAACCAGCTCTTGGATCTCTTCGCCACCGCTCTCGACCTCAATGGGGCGAGAAAGGCTGTCTGGAGCAAGCTCACGCATATGAGAGGAAAGTTGCTTGATCGGCTTAGTGTAATGACCCGCCAAAAGGTAAGCGGCGCAGCTCCCCGCAATGATTACGAAAACCAAAATGACCAAAGCATCAGACAAGATTGAGCGCTCAATGCCGGCCACGTCCAAGACAATGGAGAGTCCTCCTTGCCTCAGTGAGTTTGCCGCCGCAACTTCAAGCAGCTGCGCTGTTGAACGGTATACAAGCCACGTCAAAATAACACAGCAACAGCCGAGAAGGGCCACCATCAGAAGCGTCAGTTGTCCCCGAACCGACCGCAGTGGTTTCATAACCTTCTCACTCATCTTTATCATCACTGTCCTCCTTGAGGTAATAGCCCTCTCCTACCTTGTTGGAAATTGGGTCATACCCAAGTACTTCTCGCAATTTTTTTCTTACGGAAAAAATATGAACTCGCACGGAATTGCTAAAGGGATCTACGTTGCTGTCCCATGCATGTGACAGCAGCTCTTCACTGCTTACCACGGTGCCTGCGTGTCGCATGAGATATTCAAGTATTGCCGTTTCTTTTTTGGTTAGATTGACCTCGGAGCCCTTGGCAAAAACTTGTCGAGATGCCGTGTCCAGTCGGAGTTCTCCCGATACGAGAGACGTCTCTCCGTGCGTGTATTCGCGCCGCAAAAGATTGCGAATACGCGCTTCAAGCTCACCAAACGCAAACGGCTTTACAAGATAGTCATCGGCTCCCGCATCCAAACCAACAATGCGGTCAGCCACCGACGAGCGGGCGGAAAGGATAAGCACCTTCGTTTCCGAATGCTCTTGGCGAAGTGTGCGCAGAAGATCCAAGCCATCAACACCCGGAAGATTGAGATCAAGCAAAATAAGGTCGTACTGCTCAATCTGGGCCATTTCAAGCGCTTCCGTTCCATTGTCGATAAGATCAACGTAATAGCCATCAATCTCAAGTCCTTCTCCAATGGACGTAAGAAGTTCACGCTCGTCTTCTACCACAAGGATCTTCAAATCTTCCCTCCACGCACGCATTATTTGTGCCGCAGCTTTACTGCGGCTTACCACAGCCGGCTAACCGTGCCGCGGCTGACAAATCGTTCCCAAACCTTTGGGAGCTTTTAAGATTGCGCCGTGAGCCGAGAATCCTCAGGTTTCCGACTCAGGCGCAATCAAAGCCTTCCACATACTAACCGATTACAGAGTGTGTCGCAGGCATTTCGAGTCGCAAGGCGACACACGTTTCATGGTTACTTACTCTGAGCGAGTGCCTGCTCAACACGCTTCTGCAGTTCGCTGCCATCGAGCTTTTCAGCACCGCCGGTAATGGGATCGCCTACGAGCTTACCGTTCTGGTCGATAACCATTGTCGTGGGGAATGCCGTCAGGCCCTCAATGACTTTGCCTCCCTCGCTCTTGGGATCAAGAGCGACATTGCCATACGTTACACCCTGCTTCGTGAGGATGTTCTGAGCTTCCTTCTTGGCATCGTCGGTATACGCTGCCTCGGCATTTACGCCCAAAACGTTCACGCCCTTATCCTTGTACTTATCGGCAAGCTCCTGAAGCATCGGCATTTCCTTTATGCAGCCGGCACAACCGTTGAACCAGAACGACAAGACGGTAACCTTATTCTTCTTGAAAGTCTCGTTGTCGTACGTTGCTCCGGAAGAAATGTCGGTTGCCTTAAACGTGGGGAACGTATCTCCGCCTTTCAGGTGCATCTTAGACGCTGCCTCGGGTGGAACATCGGACGAGCTGGTTTGCTGCTGTTCAGAAGTAGCTGACGGAGCCGCTCCCGAGTCCTTTTTGGCATTTGCATTACAGCCGGCCAGGGCAAATACCATAAGCACTCCCAACACATACACCAAAGGTTTCATCGCAAACTTCTTCATACTAAATTCCTTTCTAACGTTCTCTTCTCCATGTCCTACGTATTTGTAGTACTTCCTATATGATTTCCGACCACCCGGACGGCTCATATCTTTACTTGTGTCGCACGACCTTCGCTGTGGTCTTTGCCGTCGTATCCGCGGCAGTCTTCGCGTTTGCGACCTTTTCCGACTTTGCAATCTCACGATTGATCAGCATGAGCTTGGAATCGATTGCGTGTACCGGGCAGGCTTTAATGCATTCTCCGCACCGGATACATTCAAGCGAAGCGTTATTTTTGGTAATATCCACGTCCATCTTGCAGGTACGGGCACACTTTCCACACTTAATGCAGGCGTCTTTATCAACGCGGTACTGCAAGATGGAGATTCGATTGAACAGTGAATAAAAGGCGCCCAGCGGGCAGATCCACTTGCAGAACGGACGATAAAACATGATGCTTAAAAGCACGATCGTTGCCAAAATACTGAACTTCATCGTAAACAGTGTGCCAAGCGCCGCTTTGATACTCGAATCCGCAAGCGAGAGAGGAATTGCTCCCTCAAGTATGCCTTGCGGGCATACGTACTTGCAAAAATAAGGATCTCCCATGCCCACGGCGTTTTGCAGCAATGCCGGAAGCGCCCAAACCATCACGATCAAAATGCCATATTTCACATACCGCAGCCATTTGAGCTTTTTGGTGCTGAACTTCTTGGGAAACGGAATCTTGTTGAGCAAATCCTGTACCCAGCCAAACGGACAAAGAAAACCGCAGACAAACCTACCCAGCAAGGTTCCGATCAAAATCAAAATGCCGGTAATGTAATACGAAAAGCTAAACTTTGAGGATCCCACGACCGCCTGGAACGCTCCTATGGGGCAGGCACCCGTTGCCGCGGGGCAGGAATAACAATTCAGTCCTGGTACGCAAACCGACTTTGCCGAGCCGGTGTAGATGGTTCCTTTTATAAAATTGGGAATGTGAGGGTTGGTAAGGAAGGCCGCGCACGCCTGTACAACCCCTCTTCTACTGATAAACCCCCATACGCGCTTACCGAGGGCCCGCGCTCCCGTACATACCTTATTCACGGGCGCACCTACCCAATACCCACACACTCAAGGCAAATTCTTACCGCTTTTGTGAAAACGGTCTGAACCTCACCTCGAGAGGCTCCGTACACCACGAATATGCCACCCAAAACCAAAAACATGATTGGCACAAATCGAAAGCGACAATTTCTGACACACGCAAGTTTTGATTTCATACGCTCTCCCTTCTCCTGTGTTAACCAGTACAACAGAAGGGGTGTTAAATCATTGTTAAGTAACCGAAAAAACTTTGATATACAAAGCGAGAAGCCGCAATGACATCCTCTGGTGCACGTAAAAACCCTCATATCCGAAATGAATACGAGGGTCTGATCTGTCATTTCATGCGATCTACACAGACAGCTTTGTGTTCGCAGCAACGTCACACTTGCCGCGTCGTCTGCCTCCTGTACTCACCACGACTAGCTCGGACCGTGAAACCGCTTGGAGCCGCGCGCCGCATGCAACGCATGCTTACAGCCGTTTACCAACCTTAACCAAATCCTTAGCCTGAGCACAAACGGCATCTAGATCTTCGTCGGAAGGAATCCAACGGGCAGTGGCATGGTAAACTCTGCTGCCTTGAGCTCAGTCTGAATTATCTTTGGTCCAAGTGGAGCCCAGCCGTAAGAGCCAAACGCAAAGCCAATACGGTGATCGTTCTTCGGAGAAAGGCCAATCATATAGGTTAGGAATGAAGAAATAGTAGGAAGAACTTAGAGTTCAGCATAGGCGAACCGACGCAGACATACTTAAAATCCAAGAAGTGATACATAACGTTGGAAATGTGAGTCTCTTTGAGGCCGATGAGCTGGAGCAATAATATTGATGTTCTCCAGGCCAATGCCCTTAACTGCAGTAACAGCGGAGTCAGCCTGACGGCCATAAGGAAGAACGATGTTTGCATAATACTTACAAGCCTGCTTCATAACCTCGCAGTAATCGGACTCGTCCTCAAAGCGGGTACTTGAAGCGTAGTGCTGACCAAATACATCGTTGGAGAAGAGAATCTTATCGTAGTCGGAATAAGTAACCATATTGTCTGGCCAGTGAACCATTGGGGTCTGCACAAAAGTCAGGGTGCGCTTACCAATGTTGAGCGTGTCACCCGTCTTTACGCCGTTGACATTGATATTCTCGCCATAAAAAGCCTTAAGCTCCTTAACTCCCTGAGGTGTGCTTGCATAGACCTCGGCGTTCGGTGCAAGCTCCAGAATACGAGGAACGCTGCCGGAGTGGCCCATCTCAATGTGGTTGCAGATTAGAACGTCAATCTTTGCTGGATCGATAATGCTCTTGATGCGCTCGACCAGCTCCTCGGAAAATGGACGCTTGACAGTATCAATAAGCGTGATTTTCTCGTCCAAAATAAGATATGCGTTGTAGGTAATGCCCTACTCAGTGGTATAACCATGAAACTCTCGCGCATTCCAATCCAGAGCGCCTACAAAGTAGACATCGGGTTTGATTTCGACAGAACTAAGCATGTGCCCTCCAAAGACCACAGTGCGAAAATTTGACACTACAAGAATAGCATTTAGTGCTTGAGGAATAGTTTAGTCTACGAAAATTACCAAAGTAACTTTCAGAACCACTTACATACATCTTTCTAAAACTCATAGGACTTATTTGTTCTTTAAAACATTTATTTATCCGGCTTGATTAGATAATAAAATACGATACCACCTAACAATAGTATCGAAAATAGTCCGAGAAGGATATACACTGTTCCAAATCCCGCAACGTCCAAACCAAACCCAATTATTGGGTCAAATATTACCGAGATAATTTCATCTAATTGATTAGAGACTGATAGTAAAGTTGCACGATTTGCACCATTTGAGACTTGGTTCATTTGCTTATTTAACAGTATATTTAACATTGTTGATAAT
>SKEP01000415.1_pt1 | contig 28283 bp, 19 predicted proteins | sample 4826901 | NCBI WGS metagenome assembly SKEP01 (sample SAMN11008806, study PRJNA524170) | human gut metagenome | biome: Human fecal sample; material: Feces; isolation source: fecal sample from pouch patient p4, p43, p49, p54, p55 | host: Homo sapiens | place: Israel: Tel-Aviv | collected 2014-03-20
ATACAAATCCGTTTCCATTCTTAACGGCAATCCACTTTTGTGCCATTGAACCATTTGACTGGTATTGTTGTACATTTGTAAGATTTGCTGCAACACTACCCGTTACATCCAATACTTTACCTGAATTTGCGTTTATAATTGTTAAATAACCCTTATTGTCTTTTATAATTTTCCAAGCTTGTGCATTTGTTCCATTTGCTTGATAAATTTGAAGATTTCCACCATTGACCATTGAAGATCCACTCATATCAAATACATAGCCTGTATTGATAGCTGAACTAATTTCATATGTACCTTCTTTGATGTTATCTTTATTGGCTGTTGCTAAATCATCAATTCTTTCCTGCATAGATTCGAATGCATTAAATGTCCATTGTTGTGCAAGTGAACCATTCATTTCGAAGATTTCAACATTACTTCCATTTGAAGCATTTGAGAAATATAAATCTAATACATAATCTACATCAAGTGCTGAATAAATTACATATTTATCTCCTTTTTTAACAACGATCCATTTTTGTGCATAGCTACCATTTGAATCATATTGTTGTACATTTGTTAAATTACTGGCAACACTACTTGCAACATCCATCACCTTACCTGAATTTACGTTAATGAATGTTATATATCCTTTGGCATCTTTTACAATCTTCCAAGCCTGTGCTTTCGTACCATTTGATTGATAAACCTGCACATTACCGCCATTCGCAAGTGAAGAACTACTCATATCCAATACATAGTTTGAATTAATTGCCGAACCAATTTCATAAGTACCTTCTTGAAGTGTATTCTTATTAGCTGCAGCAAGCTCATCCAAATAGTCTCTACCAGATTGTACTTGCACAAAATTCCAATATTGAGCATTTGTGTTATTCAATTGCCATAATTGAACAAGATTACCATTGTTTACAGAAGAACTGCTTAAGTCCAAGACAAAGTTACGATCCCATGCTGATGAAAGAATCCATTGTCCAGTCGCATTTTTATAAATCACAAATTGTGAAGCTTTTGTTTTTGCATCTACACCTTGAATTATTCCAGAACCATTATTTAAATTCAACCAATTCGTATTTAATCCGATATATTGATTTGAATATACATTTTTAATAGTGTAGTAACCATTTTGATTCTTCTCAATATAGAATTGTTGACTCATACTCGTATTACGATCATAGATTCCAATCGTTGAAGATCTATTAGGATTTTTATTTACTAAGCCTAATACTTTATTGTTCTTAAGGCTAGTCTGAATTTGATATGTTCCATTTTGCATTTGGTCTTGTAGAATATTGAAAACTTTAAATACTGTTCCCGTATATCCATTAATACCTTTAATAATAACGTTTGCCTGTCCAATTTGATTATTATTTTCAAATGTAACAATATAATCACGACCCTGTACTAGAGTCACTCTACCATTGGCTGTAGTCATAGACACATTTACTTCTGGTTCCATCTTTGAACCTGAATAGTAAACATCTCCAACATGGATATTTCCATATTTCTCTACATCTATATATAATTTATAATCTTTGATATTACTAATTGAGAAGAAAGGTCCACCTGATATTAAATCACCAGAGAAAGATGATGGATGATTTAATACTTCACTAATATGTACACGTCCGTTACGAGTTGGTGTATAAGGATCATATACTGTCGTATAGCCTTGTGAATCCAAACCAAACAATACAATAATGTGTGAATAGCCAGGCCATGGACAGAATTTACCACCCTCTACAGCAGCCGTAACAAATTTACCTTCTAAAAGCTCTTGCATAACACGAACACTAGAAAGATTATTTGTAACACTTAAACCAAAGCGATTGGCCAAAACTTGCCATGATGCAGAATCAGATCCAAGTTCACCGCCCGAATTGAAATGTCCAGTCGCATGTAAAATATTACCAATATCTGTTGGCAAATAATTAGTACCTTTTAAAGTATTAATAACTATTGTAGCAGCAGTAGGAAGACATCCTGAACCATTAAAGTAATAACCACCGACAACGTTATATGCCCATTGAGGATCTCTTTGACAATAATAGGAAACACCATTCCAACTTGTTTCAACAATAAAACCATTTGAATCTGTTTTGTACGTTACTTTATCAATATTAAATGTGCCACGCAATTCTCTACCTAAATGATCATAGTATTTTACATTGTTCCCTGTGATTTCAAAGCCAGCTGACAAAGTACCATCCACCTTAAAATTATACCAGTATCCATCACAATACTTTTCACCAATAAATTGAGCACCATTATCAAAATAATAGATTTTATTATCCAAACTCAATCTACCCGTAAAACCAATTCCAGTATCATTATCAAAGTAATATAGTTTTCCATTGATTGTTTGTAATCCATGTAAAACAATTCCTTCATCTGAAAAATAATATGTAAGATTATCGATTGTTTGAAGACCCTTTAACATTTCCCCTGTTTGACTAAAACAATAAGTATTATCCCCTATTGTTTTAAATCCTGTTACTTTATATCCAGACTCATCAAAATAATATTTGTTTCCATTAATTTCTTCAAAAGAATTCGTTACAGCTACACCATCTTTAATATATTGCGTATAATCCTTTGCCCAGCCATTTACTAATTCAACACTTGGCTTTTCAATTTTATCACTTGTGTCCATATCAAGTGATGCATCAGTTTCAATTTCATTTGTGCTAGATACATCAACTGCGACAACTGGTTGTGTATCATTTTCTTCTGCACTTATAACCATATCTGCAAAACTATAGGTTGTTACAGCAGCAAGAACAGCAAATCCAACTTTTACAATATCTTTATTCATAACCTAAAACCCCCGCGAGTTATATTTTATTACTTTATGAAAAAGAAAACAATTAACAATTGTTTACATAAATAAAAAGAACCCTATTTTACATAGAGTTCAATCATTAGTTATTTACTTAATAATACATTCACCATTTGTACAATACTGTAACCATAGTTTTTAGCAGAAGCCCAACCTAATCCATTTGGATTTTCTTGAATTCCAAGCCATTCTACATATTCTGCACTGTTGCGTTTCACTAAATTAAATCTTGGATCTACACAATCATTGACTAACTTAGAATTTGAAGCATATGCCTTTAAATGTTGAATTTGAGCACGAATACCAGTACGAACATCTTTAAATTCAGCTCCATGTACAGCTCCAGTTGCACCAATACCTGCATAATTATATTGGTTAGGAAGTACATCTCCACCATATTTTAAGAAACCTGTTTCTTTCATACATTGTGCAAAAGCAATTTCAGCTCTTACACCTTCTGCATTTGCCTCTTCATAGAAAATCTTCGCAAATTCTTCAATTGTACTAGCACCACCCTTTGCTAAACAACCATCATATTCATTTTTGTATTTTGCATTAAAAGTGTCATAACCCCTCGCATTGTAGTTGTAATATTTAATCAATTGATCAACAGTACAAAGTGATTTACCCATAATTGGCGTCAATTCTTTTTCAGTCTCATACTTTTTGATATAAGTAAATACCCATTGTTGAGCACCTGTACTATTTGAAGAATACATTTGAATACGACCACCATTTGAGAAATTACTGCTTGCCACATCTATAGCTGATTTTATATCTGTTGCAGAAACAATTTTTAATCGCCCTTGAGCATCAAACATAATGATCCACTTTTGATTTGTTGCATCAGATTTATTTTCCTGTGTTACACAACCATTTGAAGCTGTTAAATACAATTTTGAACCATAATTCATAATGGTAACATATCCCTTTGAATCATGTTGTAATACCCATTTTTGTGCATCCGTTTCATTCAAAGTATAAAGCTGAATGTTTACACCTGGATTTTTACTACTTGAAGGTACATCTAATACATACTCTGTATGAATACTCTTGATAAAATACACACCATCATTCATTAAACTTTGGTTTTCTTTTGCAAGACGATCTGCTTTTTCTTGTGCTGTCTCAAACTTTTGGAATTTCCATAATTGTGCATTTGAACCATTTTTTTCATAGATTTCAACATTATTTCCACTCACAGTTTTAGAAGAATACAAATCTAAACAATAATTTGTATTTAAAGCTGAAACTAATTCAATAAAACCATCTGCCTTTTTCATCGCAATCCATTTTTGTCCCATATTGCTGTTAGCTTGATTTTGCTGAACATTGACTAAGTTTCCAACCTTATTACCAGCAACCTCCATTACTTTGCCAGAATTTTCATTTGTGATTGTTACATAACCCTTACTATCATGAGAAACGATCCATCCTTGTGCCTTAGTTCCATTTGATGCATAAAGCTGAACATTTCCACCATTACTTAAAGATGAACTTGTCATATCCAACACAAAACTTGTATTTAATTTTGTTGCAATCTCATATTTACCATCTGCAATCGCATCTTTGTTTTGTGCTGCAATCGCATCGTAATTAGTTGGTGCTTGACTTTGATTGTTTTTTGTTTTAAACAACCACTTTTGAGCATTCGAGCTATTTCTTTGATACAAATCTACATTATTTCCATTTACGATTCTAGAACTATATAGATCAATACAATAATTCTTATTTAATGCTGAAACCAACTCAATAGAGCCATCACTATTCTTAATCGCAATCCATTTTTGACGATAACTATCATTCGATTGATTTTGTTGAATGTTTGCCATATTTGCAGCACTATTACTATTCACTTCAATTACCTTATTTGAATTTTCATTCGTAATAGTTACATATCCATTTTTGTCATGAGATACAATAAAGCTTTGTGCCTTTGTTCCATTTGCTTCATACAATTGAACATTTCCACCATTGCTTAATGTAGAGGAAGCCATATCTAATACATAATTATCATTTATTTTAGAAGCAATAACATATTTTCCATCACTAATAGCATTCTTATTATGATCGGCTAATGCATCTAAAGCTTCTCTTTGACTTACCTTTTTCTCAAACACCCATTTTTGTGCATTTGAGTTATTCGTGTTATAGATATTGATGTTACTTCCACTAGTGACTTGAGCACCATTTAAATTTAAACAATATTCTTTATTCAAAGCTGAAACTAGAACAATTGAACCATCACTATTCTTTGTTGCAATCCATCTTTGTCCATAACTATCATTCGACTGATTTTGTTGAACATTCTGTGAATTCTTAGCCACATGATCTTTTACCTCCATGACCTTTCCAGAATTCTCATTTTTAATGATGACATATCCCTTACTATCGTGAGATACGATCCACCCTTGAGCTGGAGTATCATTTGAAATATAAAGCTGAACATTACCACCATTCGATAATGATGATGATGTCATATCTAAAACATAATTCGTATTCATTTTAGAAGCAATAGTATATGTACCATTCGCAAGAACATTTTTATTTTCATTTGCTAACTGATCTAACGATTCACGATAATTAAGTTTATTTCTAAAAACCCAACGTTGTGCATTTGAATCATTACGTTCGTAAATATCTACATTGTTTCCATTAACCGTTCTTGAACTATATAAATCTAAACAATAATTTTGATTTTCCCCCGAAACCAATTCAATTGAACCATCACTATTTTTGATTGCAATCCATTTTTGACCATAATTATCATTAGCTGCATTCTGCTGTACGTTTTGAAGATTCGTTGCCTTATTATCTTTAATCTCCATCACTTTACCAGAATTTTCATTTTTAATTGTCACATAACCTTTACTATCATGCGATACGATCCATCCTTGAGCAGGAGTTTCATTCGATTCGTAAATCTGAACATTTCCACCATTTGATAATGAAGATGAAGTCATATCTAATACGTAGCCTGTATTTAATTTCGTTGAAATTTCATAAGTTCCATCCGCAATTGTATTCTTATTTGAATTTGCCAATACATCTAGTTGCTCATATTTAGAAACAAACTTTTCAATATTCCAATTTTGTGCATCAGAACCATTTCCACTATACAATTGAATATTCGTACCATTATTAGCTTTACTGCCACTGACATCCAATACATAATTTGAATCTAAAGCCGAAATAATCATATATCCCTTGTTTGATTTTTTTACAACCCACTTTTGAGCACGAGTCCCATTAGATGTATACTGTTGAACATTCTTTCCATTACTTGCCTTGCCATCACTGACATCTAATACTTTACCAGACTTAGCATTTGTAAATGTGATATATCCTTGTGCATCATGGCTCACAATAAATGCCTGCTTATCCGTTTCATTATCATATATAGAAAGTTCAACATTCGCATTATTGTTCGTTGAAGCATTCTTTACATTTAAAACATATTTAGAATTCAACATTGAAGAAATTACATATTTACCATCTGGAATCAAGTTTTTATTTTCACTCGCAATTTGATCTAAGTATGCATTTTTTAAACTTAATCCAAGCGCACTTACAATACCCTTCGCATCCGCAACACCTAATTGTTGCAGTTTTGCATCTGAACTTAAATACTTATTATATTCATCTGGATTGTTTAAGAAACAATGCTCAATAATCAATCCTGAAATATTTTGTTCTTTCGCATAACGAATAATTCCATAATAATCTCTATCACTACTATTTGGATTGGATGAAGTAGAACCATCCATATAGTTTCTGATTTTAATACCACGATCATATAGACCTAAGGCAACCAATTGATTTTGGATAGCTTTAGCCATAGCTTGTCCATTACTTGATAAACTCGCATTCCCACTTGTATTTGGAAAATACACTTCAGCACCATGAGCCGAAGTATTCGCTGCTGAATTTAAGTGAAAACTAATAATATAAGAAGCCCCTGCCTTTTTAGCCGTCATAACACGGTCAATCAAATCTTGTGCAGCATTTTCACTTGGTCTTGTATCTGTTGTTCTTGTCATTACAACATTCACATCATATTTCTCTAATTCTTCTTTACAATAATTGGCAATCTTTAATGTTAATGCAGACTCTTTTTGACCAAATGCATTGGCACCAGAATCACTACCACCATGTCCTGGGTCCAAACAAATTGTCATACCACCAGTTGCTGCTCTAGAAAAATCATCCATTGACATAATAGAAGCTTCACTTGCCATGCCATTTGCGATTTCTTCTTCTGCTTTATTTACATCCGTAACTTGAATCACACCCTCTTGATCTTGAGAATCTTGAGTTAAATCCGGTAGTGTTTCATCATAGCCAACATATTCTTGATCCACACCAAATTTAATATCCATCTCTAAATCACTAAAATTCAAATAATACGGTTGTCCATTATATACATAGTGAAGTGAAGTTACTTGATAGTCACCCTTATTACTAAATACATTCGAAAACTTTACTAAATTACCAACAGTTTCTGAACTCTCTAAATCCAAAGTTGTTCCATCCTCTTTTTGAATCACAATTTTAAAGTTTGAATATCCCTCTATATTATTTAATGAAAGTACAAAGTTTTCTGTTTCCTGACTCGATACAACCGGACTATCCACTAAGAAATATTCCATCATACTAGAATCTCCTAACACCTCATCCAAAGAAGCTTCGGTCGTGTCTTCAACGACTTCCGGTTCATCTTCCACTACTGTTTCCGTTGTATTTGTATCATTTTCTTGAGTAGTCTCTTCTACTTCATCGGCCATGATTGGCAATGAATTAGCTACTATTGAAAAAGACATGGCACAACTTAACATTAACACAAATAACGATTTAGTAATTCGTTTCATGTTACCCCTCCTATATATATAAATAAAATATTTATCAACGTTTCTTATTTTAAAGGAAACTAGATTTACTTTCAACAATAAATAGAGCAATAAATCCCTATATCATTAATAGACATCATAAAAAGATGAACAAAAAAATTTTATATAAGTAGATAATTCATAAACAAAATGATATTATATCTATAGAGAAAAAATACTCTTTTTGATGGTGATTCTCCACCGAAGTCGTTGAAGTGAGAGACGATATAGTTTGGCGATTCCCTGCCGAAGGCGTTGAAATGGGAAACAATAAGGGTAATCCACAATAAAACAAGACAGCCTTTTGAAAAAGGCTGTCCATTTTTTGCTTATCAATCTAGCAAATTAATAAAAGATATAATTGAAAAATAAAGCTTTTCCTTAATATCCAATGCAGATTGTTCATCTTTTGAAATAATTGAAAAATAAATTTTGATTTTCGGCTCTGTACCAGAAGGTCTGAAAATAATGGAATTCTTATCATCTAAAAACACTTTGATTACATTACTCTTTGGTAATCCATCAATGCCATGTAAATAATCCTTCTTTAATACAATTGTAGAATTTCCCAATCGTTGTAAAACATAGCGAACACCATCCATGATTTTTTCAATCTTAGCCTGTCCTTTTGCTCCATCAAACGTTAACGAATGTTGTACATTTAAACAATATCCAAATTCTTCATACAATTGATTTAAACGATCAATTAGACTTACATCTTTTGATTTATAATATGCATACATCTCACATACTAACATAGCAGCAACAGTCGCATCTTTATCTCTAACATAAGTTCCCTTTAAAAATCCGCAGCTTTCTTCAAATCCAAAAATAAAATCCTTTTCGCGATTCTGTTTCTTCAAAACATCAATCTGCTCACCAATAAATTTAAAACCAGTTAAGGTATTAATCGTAGATACATTATATTTTTTCGCAATCAATTCCGCTAAATCTGTAGTTACAATAGTTTTAATAAATACAGGTTTATGAACATTTTTTATATTTTGACAAATATAATCTAATAATAAACATCCTAATTCATTGGCAGAAAGAATTTGGAAGTCTTTATCCATACGAATCGCTATTGACAACCGATCACAATCAGGATCCGTTGCCAAAACTAAATCCGAATGTGTCCTTTTCGCATAATCAATTCCAAGATTTAAAGCTTCATATTCTTCTGGATTTGGCTTTTTACACGTTGGAAAATTCCCATCCGGCATTTCCTGTTCTTTTACAATATGAATATTTGCAAAACCCATTCTATTTAAAATATCCGTTACAGGCCTTAACCCGGTACCATTCAAAGGCGTATATACAATGCCTACGTCTTTGTTTTGAACAGGAAGAATCTGTTCTTTTTCAACCGCATCCATATACTTTTGATACACTTCATCATTTACATACGTATATTCACAAGATTTGTATGTATCAAAATAATCCAACTTCTTAATTTCATCATAAACCAACGCCGCAGCCTCTGTAGTGATTTGACAACCATTTTGATTATAAACTTTATACCCATTATATTCAGCCGGATTATGTGATGCAGTAATTACAATGCCGCAAGCTGCCTTAAGCTCTCGTACCGCAAAAGATACGCAAGGAGTAGGTAAAGCCTCTTTAAAAAGAAATACATTAAATCCATTTGACTTCAAAACACGACTTGAAATTTCTGCATATTCCTTCGAATGATTTCGCGTATCATAACCGACAATCACTTTCTTATTACTCGAATAATATTTCTTTAAATAATTCGCCAATCCTTGAGTAGCTCTTTGAATCACGTAACCATTAATTTTAGCCGTGCCCAAACCCATTTTTCCACGAATACCACCTGTACCAAAAGACAATTCTTTATAAAAGGAATTTTCTATTTCAGTATCAATCATATTCTTTAAAGCATCGATTTCTTTCTCATCTACATGGTTTAACCAATATTCATATCGACTTCTAACCAATTCATCCATATAAAACTCCTCACTAAATTCTAATACTTGATTTTATCCTTTTTAGAAATTTCTTTACCCGATTGCACCTCAATCAGTTGTAAATCTGTTTCCGCACAAATTGTATGTTTACAATTCCTAGGCAATTTAATAGTATCTCCAGAATTTAAAACATAATCACGATCATTAACAGTCGCAACACCTACACCACTAATGATTGTCCATACTTCATCGCGATATTGATGAGAATGATAATTCATTTTATTTCCCTTTTTAAGTGAAACTTTGATTGTTAAACTTTCATCTTCAACATCAATAACCTTATATTCACCCCATGATTTTTCGGCAAACATTATAGGTTGTTCAATACTATTCACATATTCTTTAATATTTACAGATTGCTCTTTATCTGAAACTAAAATTCCATCAGGACTTGCAGATACAATCATGTCTTTTAATCCCATACATAAAATAGGTAGATCCAATTCATTAATGACATGTGCATTTTCGCAATGATTATCCATAATTACGTTTCCTATACTATTTTCTGCCATCGCATCCGCAAACGTATTCCAAGTGCCTAAATCTTCCCACATTCCTTTATATTTAATAACCGAAATGTTAGTTTCTTTTTCAACAACCGCATAATCAAAACTAATTTTTGTTAGTGCGTCATATTTATTGAATAAATCATAATAATCTGTAAAATCAATCAATTCATGAGCTTTATCTAAAAGATAACCAATTTTATAGGCAAATACACCACCATTCCATAAGCCACCTTTTTCAATGTATTCTTTAGCTAAATCTTCAGAAGGTTTTTCTTTAAAAGTATCTACCTGACTAATTTGATCATTTGTCTTTGGCATAATGTAACCAAACTTTTCACTTGGTTCTGTTGGAGCAATTCCCATTAATGTTAAATTTGCTTGTCCTGTACAAGAATACTCATAAATATCTTTAATACATTCAAAATATGAATCTTCAACATATGGATCAACTGGACATACAACCACTGAATCATCTAAAGAAACATTTTTTACATAATGTAAATACGCTGTTGAAAGAGCAATAGCTGGAAAAGTATCTCTTCTACATGGTTCAACCGAAACAGATACATTGTCGCCTAATTGATTATGAATTACAGAAACCTGTGTCTTACTTGTCGCAATTGTAATATTACTATTTTCATCCACTTTTTTTAATTGACGATACACTCTTTGTACCATCGATTCATATGTATCACCATTTTTAAATAATTTAATAAACTGTTTTGAACGAACATCATTTGATAAAGGCCACAGTCTTTTACCAGACCCACCAGACAAAAGTATTATATTCATTTAAGATTCTCCTTTAAATTTTTTTCTCAATTATATTATACGTAAAATACCCCATAATTATAGCTAATGGTAAACAAATTAAAATATTCATTAATACAGACATGCTGCCACCAAATAAGGATACAACCATTTGCTGTATCGGCCACCCGCATAAATAAATACCGTAAGAATAATTTCCAAGATTTGCCACATTTGTATCTATCTGTTTTAAACCAAAAGAACTAAATAAAACAATATAAGGAAAGAATAATAATAATCCTAAATGTCCTTGTTTTGCAAAAATTGAAATAACAAACAATACCAAGCAAATGACAAATAGTTTTAGATCCATTCGAATTCTATCCTTGAAAACCCAGAAAAACGATCCTAAATAAAACATAAATAGAGGTGCAAAATACCCCCTAACAAGCAATATAACAGGTATATTGATGTAGTATACAACGATAAATAAAAGCAATACAGGTATTAAACTCATTTTATAGAATTTTTTATTGACCAAGTTCAATTTATATAAAACATAAAGCACAATATAACAAAAGAATTCAATAGGCAAAGTCCATAACGCCCCATTAATCACACCAGGAAATATGTTATTACTAAAAACTCCAGGTAAATTGTGAATAGGAATTAAAAGAAAATTTAAACAATAAACAAAGAAATCTTTTGATAGAAAGAATTCTTTTAAATGACAACTTGTAAAAAATAGACTACATATTAAAATAGTAAGAATCAAAACAAACCATAAAGGTGGAAATATTCTTTTAATACGATTTAATAAATAATTTTTTCCCTTACTTTTTTCAATGCTTTTCGTAACAAAAAAACCACTACTAATAAAGAAAACCGCAACAGCCACTCCACCTAATCCCAATGTTTGATTTGAAATATTTAACAAAAAATCTTTACAATTCGCACCTTGCGATAAAGGGTAGGAATGAGAAACAATAACAGCTAAAGAAGCAATAAACTTAATAAAATTTAAATTCTTACTTCGACTATTTTGATAATCCGATAAATAACATTGATTCATAAAAAATCCCTATTTACCTGCAACTTTATAGAAAGTGTCTAAATATTGACGTGCAATCACTTCTTTAGAATATTGGTTAAAACTGATTTTTTGTGGTTCTACAGACTGAACCTTTTTAATTTGTTCAATCCATTCTTGTACATCTAAAGGATCTTCTACATATGCACATTTATTATCCGTAACTTCATATAATGATGTTTTTTTAGTTGAAATAACTCTAGCACCAAGCATCATAGCTTCTACTGGTGGCATGCCAAAACCTTCAAATAAACTTGGAAATAAGAATACATTACAATTTTTGATCAAACAATTTCGAACTTCATTTGAAACAAACTTTGTTAAAATGATATTCTCTTCTAAACCCTTATCTTTAATCATATTAATAAAGTTTTCTTTATTAGGACCACTTACTCCAGAAATCACTAGTTTTTTTGGAATATCACAATCTTGCTTTTTTAATTCCTCAATCATGTTTACTAGACTAATTAAGTTTTTATGCTTATGCATAGAACATACAGTATAATAGTATTCATTCTTTTTGATATTGTACTCTTTTTCAACCTCTGAAAAATCGACTGGAACATTATCATTTAATACAATTGGATTATGAATTGAAATAATATTTTTAGCTTTTGGAAAATGATCTTCCAAGTCATTTTTTGTAAAATCACTAATTCCAATAACCAAATCTGAATTTTTAACTGTCATATACCAACCAAATCGATACCAAATATTCTCTAATTTAGGAAAATATTCTGGATAATGATAAGCTTGAATGTCATGGATTGTAGTCACACATTTTAATTTACGATTTTTAAATACCGGCATTTCATATACTGGAAAAAAACAAATATCTACGCCTAGTTTTTTAAACTCTTTCCACTGATGAAGGTTTTGCCAAATTAAATGATGTATAACATCATTTGCGTTTGTATCACATACTACACATTGAATTCTTGAATCAGATTTATAGTGTCTAAAAGATTCCTCATTATCTCTAGATAACAATAAATAATATGTATTATCATCTTTTAATTCTAAAAATCCATCTAATAAATTTCTAAAATATGACTCTACCCCTCCAGATTTTGATGGTTTAAGCCACGTAACATCTATACCAATTTTCATATCTAAACTCCTTTTACATTGAATTTTTTATTTACCATATAAATATACAATACAATGTAAATTATAAACTGAAAAATCATGATTGTAAAATAACTATATATACTACCATAAATACCTAATCTTATGACGCCAAAGCTTGAAACAACTATACTTAAAAACAACAATAAAAATTGCGCAAACATCTGTTCTTTTGTACATCGAAGTGTAATTAGTGCATTCAGTAGAATCTGTGAAATAGTATAAAATGCAGCTCCAACAATGATAATCAGTAATGGAATTGTATATTCATTCAAATTCAATCCATAAATAATATTTAAAACTGGAATACCAATCCAATATGCTACTGGTAATATAATAATTAGACTAGCTAATATAATTACTGAAATTGTAAATACTGATTTATTGAAAAGCTTCTTTTCTTTGTTTTTATAAGCCGATGCCATTCCAACCAAAGAAGGTTGTAAAATAAATTGCCCAAACAACATAATAAATGTAGCTGGCATACTAATAATTCCATAAATTGCCTGCACATCATTTGTTGAAAAGTAATCAATCGCATATTTTGGTATATTGATCACAATCATAGAAATCAAAGAAAAGATACATGTATAGCTTGCTTTTTTTAAAAGATCCTTAACTTGAATTTTCTCCCAAGTAAAATGAATATGCTCAATTCCTTTAACTATTTTTAAATCAAAGAAAAATAAAAATACAAACGCTACACATATCATGGATATACATGAAATAAGTAGGTTTTTAGTAAGATAATCGATAATGACAAATAAAAGAATCAATAGAATGGAACGCATTGTCATGGAAATGCCTGCCATATATAACTTATCATTTTTTTGCATCAATCCATAAAAATAATCAATTAAAGCTTCCATTATCTTATAAAAACACAATGAAACAAACACTAACGATTTATATATTTCATACTGATTCATTACACAGAATAAGATACAAATCATCAAAGAAATAAAGCATGTCAAAATTCTTGTTATTAAATAACTTCCATCCGATATTTCATTTTCATTTTCAGTTACTTGATAGGTCCTTCCACAATACAGTGCTAATATGTTCATTATTGTCGCACTTGAAAAAGAAAAAGTGAATACACCTGCATCCATGATACCATTTATTCTAGTTACTAAAATCATTAATATTAGAGATGTAAAAGATACAAATGTTGTTCCCATCATATTCCAAAAATAATTTTTTTTCGTGTTATCACTCATAAATATACACAATACACATTTTAAAGCATGTGTATTCATCCTTTCTGTTCTAAAAAATCCTTACATCAAATGTAAGGATTTTATTTTACTTATTTAAACCCATGATTTTATTGATTTTTGTATTATCACCCCAAATAGCAGGTGAATCATATGGACGTTCAGGGAATTTTCCATAGTCTGGACGAATACTATAATGATTCTTCTCGATAAATTCATTCACTTTATCCGCTAATGCAACTGGTTTTCCAGAACAACAATTGATAATTCCAGTGATTTCAGATTGTGTAGAAGCTGTCGCAATTTGTTTTGCGAGTTCATCTACATGAATGAAATCATATTTATTTTTACCAGAAACAAATGGGAATGAAGCCTTACCCTCATGCTCCATCTGTGTTATCTTAGTAAAAATTGAATTATTATTAGAATCATCACCTAAAATATAATATGCACGCAACCACATTAAAGCCGTATTTGATTTTTCAGCCAATAATAAAGAGGCTTCTCTTAATGCATTTTTTGCGATGCCATACATTGACAATGGATTTGTAGGGGTATTTTCATCAACACAACCCTCATAATATCCAATCTCATGCATAGTTCCCATTACGGATAAATATTTAACACCACCATCAATCATATTCTTAATGAAAGCATAGTGTTTTGACAACATTCCCATATGTGCGTCTGAAGCATGGTTAAAACCATCTTTCCAAGCCATATGAATACATGCATCCGGTCTACCTAGCTTGTTATAAATATCATCCGAAAAAATATCTAATGATAAAAAAGTTGCATCCGTATTGATCCCTTTATTTATCATATCTACTGCAATGACTTCATGATGCATTTTGATCAACGCATCAACTACATGTCTTCCAATATATCCAGAAGCCCCTGTAACAACTACCTTCATTTTATCATCTCCTACAATTTATTACTTTTTTCACTCAACGCGTACACAATATTTATTCCATTCGCAATAAATTTTGGCCAATATAAACTCATGATTTCCAAATCCTCTTTTTTACGGATATTTTCACCCAAGTTTTTTGAAGTAGCTGACTCCGCATAAATTCTATGTCCCAATAATGGTTTATCAATATAAATAAACTCACCATTTAATTCAGCTAAATCACACCATGTCTTATAATCACAACTATTGATATAGTTTGTATCAAAAATAGATTTACCCGCAACCACCTTATTGTAAGTAGCAGCTGGACAACAAATTGGACAACCAATTGATAAAATTCTTCTACGAATAAATTTAGAAATCTGATTCTTATCCTTCTTTAAAGGCGCAAGCATCATTCTCTTCACTTTTAAAATTTTATTTGTATAGATTTTTTTATCATTACGAATCTCATAATAATCTGTAAACGCAAGAATAAAATCATGTTTATTCCCAATATACTTTAATGTTTTTTCTAAAAAATCTGGTTCATAATAATCATCTTGATGTGCAATTGTAACCAATGGAGTTGGTGCATGATCATAAGCCCAATTCCAGTCAGCTCCTGCATTTTTAGGACTTGGATTCACAAACAATTCTAAACCATATTTTTCACACAATCCCTTAATATGATCATTCGGTGTTGATGTTGAAATAAACACTTTACTCTTAATGGTTTGATTCAATAAAGATTGAATGGTCATTTCTAAATGAGGATTTTCTTTATATGCACAAATCACAAAACTATGATCGTTTCTATTATACATTTAATTACCTCCAAAAATTATTTTTTGATTTCACTTTTTAATAATGAAATTTCTTGTACTAATAATGTAATTTTTCGTTTCTGAGCTGAAACAATAACAGTTAATGACATAGTTATAAAGAACAAGATAACCAATAACACACCAATAACCATGTTGGAAACCGTTTGGAAACCAACTAAATTTGCGATTTTAATCAAAGCATTTGGAAAAATTGCTAAGAACAATAAGATTAAAACACCTAGCCACCATAATAGAGAATACTTTACCGGAATTCTTCCTTTATGTAGTATACGAACCACAACCACAGTTAGTATTAAGGCGATGATAAGAACACCAAGTCTTAAATTTAAAGGCATTATTTTGACCTCCTTGTTCCAATTATCATAATAGATAATAAAACATTAATCATATAATACACATTCTTCCAACTACGAATCGAAGACACACCACCATTGCGTTCCTTCATTTCAACAGGAACTTCCTGGATTAATAATCCTTGCTTTAAAATTTGCGTTGTTGAAATTGGTTCTGGATATTCTAATGGATAATCAATCGCAAATTGAGCAATTAAACCTTTATCCACTGCTCTAAACCCTGAAGTAACATCATATAATTTTTTGCCTGTAAAAAACTTAATGAAAGATGAAATAATCTTGATTCCCATCTGACGAGCCTTGGTAGATTTAAATTCACTTGTCGACCCCTCGACAAAACGAGAACCAATTGTCATATTCGCTTTACCATCAAAAATCGGTTTACAAATATCCTCCACAAAATTTACATCATGTTGACCATCCCCATCAAATTGGATGGCAATATCATAATCATGTTCCAACGCATACTTATAACCCGTTTGAACAGCTCCACCAATCCCTAAATTATGAACCAATTCCACATGCGGCTTATTATTTGACGATAGTATTTCCTCTGTTCTGTCTCTAGAACCATCATTTATGACAATATAATCTAATTTATTTGAAGAGTGATTCTTATTATATTCATCAATTGTATCGATTGTTGATAAAATAGAATCTTGTTCATTATATGCCGGAATAATTAACAATACTTTATTCATTATTCTCCCCTTTTCCTTTTTTACCATTTTAAAACATAACATAAGAAATCATTATCCTCAAGTAAATGTTCAATAATACGTAACATTTATATATTCATTTCCTTCAAATAACGAACCAATGCATCCTGCCAAGTAGGAAGAGGTTTAAATCCATTTTCAACTAATTTTGATTTATCCAAACGAGAATTAAATGGTCTAGCTGCCTTAGATAAACCATACTCTTTCGTTGTTACTGGAATTACTTTATTTGTATAGCCTGCTTGTTTAAAGATTTCACACGCAAAATCATACCAACTGATATAGCCACCCTCATTTGTCGCATGATAGTAACCATATTTATCCGTTTCGATCATGTCCACTAATAAACGGGCTAAATCATAAGTATAGGTTGGTGTCCCAATTTGATCATTCACGACTTTTAATGTATCAAATTTCTTTCCTACATTTAACATTGTCTTAATAAAGTTATTCCCGTTCTTTCCAAATACCCACGCAATACGAACAATAAAGTATTTTGATAAAGTATTTGATACAGCTAGTTCTCCACCAAGCTTAGTTTGTCCATATACATTCAATGGTTTATAATCCTTACAATCTGGTTGCCAAGGCGTTGTTCCCTGACCATCAAATACATAATCAGTAGAAATATAGACCATCTTCGCATCAATCTCTTTACAAGCATCCGCAATATTTTGTGTACCATCCACATTAATTGCTTTTACTTTCGCTTGTTTATCTTCATCTTCGGCTAAATCAACTGCCGTCCATGCCGCACAATGCACAACGACATCTGGCTTTATAGACTTGATTGTATTCATCACAGCTTCTGAATTTGTGATATCTAAAGATACATATTCAGCCGTTGTTACATATGTACCATCTTGAATTCCATTATAACTTTCAGCTAAGTCTGTACCTACTCCAACATATCCTCTAGAAGCCAATTCATTCATGACATCATGACCTAATTGACCTGCAACACCTGTCACAAAAACCTTCATTTATTCATCCTCCTATTTATAGTAAGAAAAGCTAAAGATTATTCCTTAGCTCTTCCTTTTTCTACATACATCTTTTCAAAATAGTTTTGGTATTCACCACTAATGATGTTTTCCCACCATTCCTTGTTGTCTAAATACCATTGGATTGTCATTGGAATACCTGTATCAAATGTATATTTTGGTTTCCATCCAAGTTCTGTTTCCAACTTAGTTGGATCAATCGCATAACGCATATCATGACCTTTACGATCTGTTACAAATGTAATTAAGCTTTCTGGTTTGTTTAATGCATGAAGTACAGTCTTTACAACTTCTAAGTTTGTTCTTTCATTATGACCACCAACATTATAAACTTCACCAACACGTCCCTTACGAACAATTAAGTCAATTGCGACACAGTGATCATATACATGTAACCAGTCACGAACATTTTCTCCAGTTCCATATACTGGAATTGTTTCATCATTTAAGGCACGAGAAATAATTAATGGAATTAATTTTTCTGGGAAATGATATGGACCATAATTATTTGAACAACGACTAATTGTTACTGGTAAACCATATGTTCTGTGGTATGCCAACACAAATAAGTCTGCACTTGCCTTTGCACTTGAATAAGGGCTTGAAGTATGTAAAGGTGTGTTTTCAGTAAAGAACAAATCAGGACGATCTAAAGGAAGATCCCCATATACTTCATCCGTAGAAACTTGGTGATATCTTTGAATACCATATTTAACACAAGCATCTAATAATGTAGTTGTTCCCATTACATTTGTCTTAACGAAGATTTCAGGATCTTCAATACTACGATCCACATGGCTTTCAGCCGCAAAGTTAACAACAACATCAAATTTTTCTTTTTCAAACAAATCCATGATAAATTCGCGATCTGCAATATCACCTTTGATAAACTTGTAGTTAGGCTTATCCTCTACAGGCTTACAAGTCTCTAAGTTACCTGCATATGTTAATTTATCTAAGTTTACAATCATATCCTCAGGATATTTATTTACCATATAATGTACAAAGTTTCCACCAATGAAACCAGCACCACCAGTTACTAAAATTTTCATCTTGTTATTCTCCTTCATATACAAATTGATTATTTGACTCTTCTAAAGTTGGACCTACCTGATCCTTTTCACTTAACACAGGCTCAATACCATTTAATAATGATCCCCAATCTACATTACAAGTCGGATCATCATAACGCATTCCACCCTCAGACTCTTTATTGTAGACATTATCGACTTTATATCTAAATTCAACATCATCCGTTAAAGTTAAGAATCCATGTGCAAATCCTTGTGGAATAAAGAACTGTCTATGATTATCTTCACTTAGTTCTACACTAACCCATTGACCAAATGTAGGACTACCTTTGCGAATATCTACCGCAACATCAATCACAGTTCCCTTTGTACAAGAAACCAATTTACTTTGTGCATAAGGCGGATTTTGCCAATGCAAACCACGAAGCGTACCCTTCTGTGCACTAAAAGACATATTGTCCTGCACAAAATCAACAGTAACACCTAATTTTTCATATTTAGGCTTTGAATACGTTTCTGTAAAATACCCTCTATGATCACCAAATACATCTGTATCAATAATTAATACTCCAGGAATCTTTGTTTCAGTTACCTTCATTCTAATACCCCCATTACTTAATATACTTACGATCCATGATCTTCTTTAAATAAGCACCATACTGATTCTTCTTATAGATTTCATACGTAGAAGCCAATTCTTCATCACCAATCCAACCATTGTCATACGCAATCTCTTCAAGACAAGCAATCTTACGATGTTGATGTTCCTCAATTGTCTTCACAAAGTTAGTGGCATCCACTAAAGATTCATGTGTACCCGTATCTAACCAAGTAAATCCATCGCCAAGTAATGTGACATTCAATTCACCATTCTCTAAATAAATACGGTTCAAATCTGTGATTTCCAATTCTCCACGAGCACTTGGCTTTAAGTTTTTCGCATACTCAACCACTTTATTATCATAAAAATATAATCCAGTTACGGCATAATTTGACTTAGGACAAGCTGGCTTTTCCTCTAAACTAATAGCCTTACCCTGAGAATCAAATTCAACCACACCAAAACGTTCAGGATCTTCTACATAATAACCAAATACGGTAGCTCCCACTTCATTTTCAGCAGCCGCACGAAGACGCTTCGTTAATCCATGACCATGGAAAATATTATCACCCAAAATCATTGCACAACTATCATTACCAATAAATTCTTCACCCAAGATAAATGCTTGTGCAAGTCCATCAGGACTAGGCTGAACTTTATAAGAAAGCTCAATTCCAAATTGATGACCATCCCCTAATAATTCTTGAAAACGAGGTGTATCATCCGGAGTTGAAATAATCAAGATTTCACGAATCCCAGCCTGCATTAAAATAGACATTGGATAATAAATCATTGGCTTGTCATAAATAGGAAGCAATTGCTTACTTGTAACCTTTGTCAAAGGGTACAAACGAGTACCACTACCACCAGCTAAAATAATACCTTTCATGTTGAGTCCTCCATAATTAATTACATTATATCACAATAAAAGAATAAACCCTAACGTAACGTTAGGGTCAATACTATTTTTTCAATCTTCTATAAATAATACCTAATAAATTTTTATTAGTGAAATTATCTACATTTTTACTTCGTAATATACTTACTTTATTTTCGTAATCTAATAATTTGACTGGTTCAATATACTGTACATCAGCTTCAAAAACGACTTGTTCTATTTCTTTTAAGCCACCAAATTGAATCAGCAAAAACGGATCAAGCGAATAAATATATGTCCATTCCCCTTCTTGTTCATGATAATGAACAATATCATATGAATATTTCTCTTCTCCATCAATAGAAATCTTGATATTCTTTAATTTAATATATTTCCCCTCAACGGGATCCAACCTTAATATAGCTACCTTAGTTCCATCCAAATTGTATATTGCTTTAATATGATCATTTATAATTGGAACAACTAAATTTTTCTTGCTAGTTTCAGATAACTCCTCAGTATCAGTATAATACAATGATGTATTAAGGTACTCCTCATCTGGAATAACATGCAAAACATCATATTTTCCCGTTAAACTACAAACATCTCGTTTCGTAAATCCATATAACTCATTAAGTTCATCTTTCGTATTTTCATTACGAACCAATTCCATCAATGTATTTAATGCATAAAAATGAAATGCTTTGAAAGCAGTATTATTAAGCATGATTTGAGCTAGTGCATAATCCACATTCATTTTTCCATCCACTACATATTCATTTGCTTCTGGAAACACTTTTAAAAATTCATCTTGATTTTTAATTGACCCATATAATTTGGCGATTTGATAAAACTCATTTTGAACACGAATTCTATTTACTGGTGTTTGACCACTCGTATTACTTTCATCTGCATGTATTCTAAATTTTGTTAATTTATCTGGATGTACATAGATTTCATGTTTTAAACACAATTTCACCCACCGATAATAATCAGGTAAGGCACCTAGTCCTGCCGCAAATAAATCATCCTTCATTTGTACATCCATGCGAATCAATGAACTTGGATGACATAATCGGTTGCCATGATAAAAGAAGTGATTTAGCCATTCAAATCGATTCATATTTTTATTTAAGAAAACACGGCTGTATGGGTGATTTCCCTTATCATAATTATTTCCATCATCATCAATCAATTGAACATTTGTAAAGCATGCACCTGTTTCTGGATGGTTTTCTAGATAATTTACTTGCTTTTCTAATTTATCTAATTCCCACATATCATCACAATGTGCCATTGCGAAATACTTTCCTTTAAATCCAGAATATAAGGACCTTGTGGTACATCCACCCTCGTTCTTTTCATGACGAATCGCAATAATACGATTATCTTTATATTCTTGAATGATATCCCAACTATTATCACTTGAACAATCATCAATAATATACAATTCAAAATCTTCAAATGTTTGATTTAAAATACTCTCAATACTACCACGTATGTAATCACCATGATTATATGAAGTTAATAATACAGTTACTATAGGCATATTACTAATTCCTTTCATTTATTAAAATCTAAATCTTTTAAAACATCAAAAGCATCCAATTCTTGTAAACACCAATCTGTACCCAATCCTTTTGAAGTTACTTCTTTATAAAAATAATTCGCAACAGCTACATCCACAAAAGATAAACCAATCGAATTAAAATAATTAAATTCTAAATCTGTTTCACGACCCTTTTTCTTTCTAGAAATAATATCAGATAAATTCGCATAAATATCAGAATCTTTCAAAATTCCCTTTTCATACATACGAGCAATCGTAGGGGAACCTCTATGTTTAAGTGAACTCCAATTATCACAAACAATTTTATCTGCTTTTAAAGCTACATCATATTCATCTTCCCATCCACCAACATGGCAATAGAAAGCCCCCTCTTTAATTGAATCTGCCTTTAATAATGGGGCTTGACAACTTACTGCAGTAACAATAATATCTGCATTTCTAGCTGCCAAATCGTAATCCCTGTTACACATAATAAATTCAACATCATCAAATTTAGTCTTCATTGCATCCACAAAGCCTACTTCACTCTCGTGAGTTCTAGAAGATACATAACACGTCTTAATATTTGGAAATAAAGTTTTTATAACTAAAAAATGCGTTTTAGCCTGCTCACCTGTACCAATTGTTCCATACACCGAACTATCTTTACGCGCCAAATATTTAGCTCCAATAGCTCCTAGACAAGCCGTTCTTAATGCTGTAATCAAGGTACCATCTACAACCGCAAATGGAAAGCCTGTTTGAATCTCAGATAATAAAATGACTCCACTCACATTTTGTCTATTAAAAAGCTTAGGATTATTTGGAAATACAGAAACCCATTTAACGCCACACACACCTTCTTTTAATAACGTGGAAGGCATACAGTTGATACGAGTTTGAAGTTCTTCATTAAAAATCTGTGATATTTTATCTGGCAAGATAATCTCATTATTCGAATATGCTAGTAATGAATCTTCAATAATTTGAATAATCTGTTTTAAATCAAAACACTTTGTTTTATAAATATCCTCTAAAGATATTAACTTTACTTGAATATGATTCTCCATACTTCTTACCCATCAATACGTTCTACATCAAAATATTCATAAATCATATTCTGATTCTTTTCATCTGAAACCTTAATATTCTTTTGAATTCTAGACAAAGTATTTTTCAAATCATCTAAATCATTAGATAAAACATCTATTTCTGCCAATCGCTGATTTACATTATACATCCACTCCAACGTATCCCCTACTTCACATCGAGGTATTGCCGAAATAATTTCATCTTCATTACTATCAATACCTTCTAATGTTTTAATGGTTCCCTTACAAGCCGTTGGAAATAAAACGGCCGCTTTCTTTCCTTCTAAAGAATAACAAGTCTTTGGTATTTGAATTGAAATCTCTTTTCCCATCGCAATATCTATCATGGCATCCATCAAATCAACACCATATGCCTTCTTGATAATTCTTTCATAATCCACTCCAGGAAATCTTAAACCTGGATCAAAGAAATAAAAATCATTTTGATATACAAATCCCTGCATAAAAATAGGACCATTTTTATAACCCATATTTTTAAACATATTTATAACTTTATTGTGTGCTTTTTCCAAATATAAATTTGTATATTTCGAAGGTGAAACAGCACATGCAACAACTTTTTCTAAATGCTTTTCTTCTGAACCACAATAACTATCGGTTGTACGAATCAAATAGGGTATTCCATTCACAAAGAAGTATGTAACCTGAAATTCTTGAGTACCCTTCATATATTTCTCAATAAGAATATCACCATTAGAAGATTCAGATTTTGCATATAAACAAGCCTTTTTTAATTCTTCATAATTATAACAAACACTCTGCCCTCTAGAACCTCTACTATCTACAGGCTTCACAAATACAGGAAACTCAATATCTTGATCATTTTCTTGATATTCTTTAATAGTACCAACACCATTTTCTATACACATCTTTTTAAAAGCATGTTTATCCGTCATCAAATAAAATTGTTCTTCATTCCCATAACAAGGGACATTTAATTGAGAACAAATCTTTTGATAAGGTCTTTGACAAGGATCAATATATCCACAAATGATGCCCTTCACGCCTTCTTCTTTACATACCTGCACAATACCATCCACATCATGGATATCATTCATGTAGCTTTTATCCGCAATACGTTTTGCAGGAGAATCCTTAAGATAATCTACAACGATCGTATAAAGTCCTTTTCTTTTGGCCGCCTCTACCAACTTTATTTGTTGAGCCGTACCACCAAGTATTAATATTTTTTCCATAATCAACCCCTACACTTCAATACAATCTCACAAATACGATCCACATCTTCCAATGATAAATCTGCATATAAAGGTAACGTTAATACTCTATTACTGATATATCTAGCAACTGGTGTTTGATCTAAATCATATTTTCCATGGAAACAATCAAAACTATTCGTTAATGGGTAAAAATATTTTCTAGCTCCAATTCCATTCTCGGCTAAATTTTCAAACACTTCATTTCGAGTTGCTCCAAACAATTTATCATCAAATACAACTGGGAAGTATGCATAGTTTGGTTTTACATCTTCTTGAATTGGACTTAACTGTAAACCTTCAACGCCATCTAAATGACTACGATATCTTTCAACAACATTTCTACGTTTATCAATCTCTTCATCCACATGTCTTAAGTTACAAATTCCCATAGCTGCACAAAACTCATTCATCTTTGCGTTAGCACCAACCGCATCTACAACTTCAGTTCCACGAATCCCAAAATTTTTTAAACGATATAAATCTAATCCAAAATCTTTCAATTCATTACCAAAACATACAGCCCCACCTTCAATGGAATTAAATACTTTTGTCGCATGGAAACTAAAACAAGAAACATCCCCATAAGAGCCAATCCCCATACCTTTGTATGTTTCACCAAAAGTATGGGCTGCATCATAAATGACTTTTAAGCCATATTTTTTGGCAATTCGATCAATCTCTTCAATATTACAAACATTACCATATACATGAACTGGCATAATGGCACAAGTACGATCCGTAATCAAAGATTCCAATTTTGTGACATCCATTGTAAAATCAACAGGATCAATATCACAGAATACAGGTTCTAATCCATTACGAACAATCGCATGTGTAGTCGACGCGAAAGTAAATGGAGTTGTGATTACTTCGCCAGATAAATTCAATGCCTGTAACGATAATTCTAAAGCCATATGACCATTTGTCATTAAATCTATATTTTCAACACCTAAATATTGCTTCAATTCCTCTTGAAACTTTTTATGTTTAGGCCCCATATTTGTAAGCCAATGCGTATCCCACATATCTTTTATTTCTTCAACATATTCCTCTAAACTAGGCATAGATGATTGTGTTACCAGTATTTTTTTCATAGTTCCCTCGATATTTAAAAACTTTTACATATAAACAAACCAGCTTGTTTCGTTACAACTATTTTACCATCTTTCTTTAATAAATTATCAATATATTCTTTAAACTCATTTAGTCTAGGAACTAATATTTCATTTTGATTACCATGACAAGACATAATATAATCAATCAAAGGCTTGGATTCTGTAATTTCTAATGAATCTTGATAATCCATTCTTTGAACACTCGTGAAATATTTTTTTAATATATCTTCACCATTCTCTAAACCAAATACATCATACAAACTATGATTTGAAAGATTCACCCTAGAATCAAAGCTTTGTACAATATCCGTTATTTCTTTCATATGGTTACTACCATACGTACTGCAATATAACACTCCATTTGGTTTTAATACTCTACTTATCTCTTTTAATCCCTGATTTAAATCATTCAAATAAAATAAAACATGATTAGCAATAATTGAATCAAAATAAGCATCTTTAAATGGTATCTTTTCAGCATCTGCCACAATACAGTTAAAATCCGAGCCCAATTTCGTACGCACCTCATCCACCATACCTTCACTAATATCCGATAAGAATATTTCACGATTCCTTAAATCAATCTTATTCTCTTGCCACAACTTACCATTGCCACAACCAAGTTCTAATAATCGATTTACTTTAGAAAAATCAATCTTTTCAAACAACCAATTAAACCATCCCTGTGAATTAGTCGAATACTTTTCATGAAGACAAATACGATCATTTAAGTTCTTCGCATTCTTATATTGCTCAATTATATTTGTTTCTTCATTCGACAATTGAACTAAAGATAAAATCATATTCCAAGAAAGATTTGAAGAGTTACTCGCCCTTTTTAAAGCATCCTTTAAAGATTGTAGATGACTAATTTTATCCTCAATCAAATCAATCTGCAATTCAAAACTCTCCTTTAGATTGGTATTGTCCATAACCATTGGAAAGATTTCTTCAATACTAAACCCCAAATGTTTTAATGATAAAATCTTCTGTAACTTCAATAAATCCAAATCACTATATTGACGATACCCATTTTCCATAACAAAAGAGGGTTTTAACAACCCTATTTTGTCATAATATCTAATTGTTCTTTCACTCACATTCGCAAGACGTGCAAACTGACCTGTTTTATAAAAACTCATTTTTATTGACCCTTAACATATATTGAGTAATTAACACCTGCATTTTTATCAGTAATAGTTTTAACCTTTACAAAATCTCCATAAGAATCATACTCACTTGTATCTCCAAACAATATGAAGCTATTAATTTTATATTTATCAATAAATTGTAAACAGTTATTAAAATCATCTACTGATTTAGTATCATTAAAAGTATGAAACAATTCTTGATATTCGTATTTATAAGATGCAATTTCATCATCACTATCAACACCATATCGCGGAATTGCTGAGTATGATATTGTGTCATTCGAAACCGTTGTTAAAATTGTTGCTAACGGATGCGGGACACCATTGGCAAAAACGAATTCAGGGGACAAAATACGTAGTGTTCCCTTTTCTTTTGTAATTTTATTTAATGCATTACCTAGCTCAAGTGTCGAATTTGGCACCATTTTTTTATTCTGTGCAATTACAATCAACGAATTTTTAATAGTTATATTTCTACCTGTATAAGTTAAGATTGAACTTCCTGTAATGATACATGTTAAAATCAAAAATACTGGTTTCAAAACACTTTTATGAACATGAGACATAAAGAAATATGCCACATATGAAAATGCAATAATATAGAATGTATACATTAATGTAGTAAACATACGATTTGCTACATGATTATAAATAGAAAAGCTTTCAAAAACATCATTTATTTCTGGAATCATCATTAGTGAAAAGATAAAAATTAATATAAAATTAATTCTATTGATAAAGCTGTTCCTAAATATAAACGATATTACTAGTACAATTAAGGATACAATGAATGGCAATGTTCTTACATTTTGAGTTAACAAAGAATAAATTTCCGATTGAATACCTAAATTATTTGGTAAAATTATACCAACAACTACATATATCAATAACGGAATCAACAAAAATATTACTTTTCGCTCCTTATTAAAATTGATAATGAAGTATAATGTGACACTCGTTAATACTATAATGGGTAATGCAATACTAGACTTAGACATTAGCACAACTGAAATCATAAAGAGTTTAAAAATATCTTTTATCGTAATCTTGTCATTCTCAACAAATGTCATCATAATCCATAAAATTCCCATTGTTCTAGGAATCGATGAACCAAAATACATAGCTGTCACAAATTGCCAATGATCAATTAAATGCATAAATCCAATTTGATATACAGTATTCATATTTGTTGCAAAGAAAATAACTACAATAGGAACATATTGAATAAATCTAGCTTTATCTCTTCCTAAATTCAGTTTCTTATAAAGCTTATCTGTAAATGCAGAAATCGTACAACAAAATAACAGATAATTAAAGAAATTAAGAAACAAACGACAAAATACAAATACATTTATTTTCAAGAGATAAACATATATTGAAGCTTCTAACTCCCATGTATTAATT
>SKEP01000405.1_pt1 | contig 27340 bp, 24 predicted proteins | sample 4826901 | NCBI WGS metagenome assembly SKEP01 (sample SAMN11008806, study PRJNA524170) | human gut metagenome | biome: Human fecal sample; material: Feces; isolation source: fecal sample from pouch patient p4, p43, p49, p54, p55 | host: Homo sapiens | place: Israel: Tel-Aviv | collected 2014-03-20
TGCAAGTGACATCAAAGACCTGAAAGAAAGATTATCCAAGATCATCATCGGATATACATATGGTAAAGTTTCTGAGCAGAAACCTGTAACAGCCGGTGATCTTCATGCAGAAGGTGCTATGACAGCTCTGTTAAAAGATGCCCTGAAACCAAACCTTGTACAGACTCTGGAACACGTTCCTGCAATCGTACACGGCGGACCATTCGCCAACATCGCTCATGGATGTAACTCCGTAACAGCTACAAAAATGGCTCTGAAACTTGCTGACTATGCCATCACAGAGGCTGGTTTCGGTGCTGACCTGGGTGCTGAGAAATTCCTCGACATCAAATGCCGTATGGCAGGCTTAAAACCAAGTGCAGTTGTTATCGTAGCTACAGTACGTGCTCTGAAATACAACGGCGGTGTTGCAAAAGCTGATCTCAACAACGAAAACCTGGAAGCACTTGAGAAAGGTCTTCCAAACCTGCTCAAACATGTATCCAACATCAAGAATGTATACAAACTGCCATGTGTAGTTGCTATCAATGCATTCCCTACAGATACAAAAGCAGAGCTTGATCTTGTAGAAGCAAAATGTAAAGAACTCGGCGTTAATGTTGCTCTTTCTGAAGTATGGGCAAAAGGCGGCGAAGGCGGAATCAAACTTGCAGAAGAAGTTCTTCGTCTTGTTGAAGAACCAAACGACTTCTCCTATGCATATGAACTGGAAGGTTCTATCGAAGACAAACTGAACCAGATCGTTCAGAAAGTTTACGGAGGTAAGAGAGTTGTTCTGACAGCAAACGCTCAGAAACAGGCAAAACAGTTAGAAGCTCTTGGTTTCGGCAACTGTCCGATCTGTGTAGCTAAAACTCAGTACAGCTTAACAGATGACCAGACCAAACTTGGCGCTCCGACAGACTTCGAAGTTACAGTACGTAATCTGAAGATTTCTGCTGGTGCTGGATTTATCGTAGCCCTCACAGGTGAGATCATGACCATGCCAGGTCTGCCGAAAGTTCCGGCTGCTGAAAGAATCGACGTAGACGAAACAGGTAAGATCACAGGTCTGTTCTAAGCTTACAGAACTCAATCAAAACCAAAAAATTCATATTTATATATGATATATATCCAGATGATTTTACAGGCGGGAAGATTTCCCGCCTGTTTTTATGCTGTACCCCTGCTTCAATCATGTTCTATTTTACAGGTTTTATTATCGTGCTGTTTTACGCACAAAAATACCGCTGTAGTTTTTTGTCTACAGCGGCATTTATATTTATACCATCTCTATATCGTCAAGCGGATATTCGCAATCCGCTTCGCTACGCGGCTCTACACCGAATAACTGCTCCGCAGTTTATCAGAAGGAGCTTGCACTCCTCCTGATACAAGCAAGTCCCCACCCACTGCTTATTGCTTTTCGCAATTGAAGCAGGGGACTTACTTGATTCGGTTAAAATAACGGTTTCATAGCCGGATACAGAGTTCTGAATTTCTGGTATCTTTCTTCATATTTAGCTACCAGTTCAGGATCTGGTTCTACTGTATCTACAACCTTGGCAAATTTCTTACCGATTGTTTCTACGTCCGGGTAAGCACCGCAGCCTACTGCTGCAAGCATTGCACCACCCATAGATGGTCCTTCTTCGTTCTCCAGGACATCAACTTTCAGGTTCATAACATTTGCAATGATCTTCTTCCACAGTGGACTCTTAGCTCCGCCGCCGCAGATCTTGGTTCTTTCGATCTTGATTCCAAGGCTTCTTGCAACTTCCAGGGAATCACGAAGTCCGAATGCAACACCTTCCAGAACAGCCTGTGTCATATCTGCTCTTGTGCTGTCCATGGACATTCCAAAGAATACACCTCTTGCATCAGGGTTGTTGTGTGGAGAACGCTCTCCCATCAGATATGGAAGGAAGAATACATTGTTCTCTCCAAGTTTCTGGATTGGAGCCTGCTCTGCTGCGAAATCTTTTGTATGAAGAATTTCTTCTGCCCACCATTTGTTGCAGGAGGCTGCACTGAGCATACATCCCATCAGATGATAGCTTCCATCTGCATGGCAGAAAGAATGAAGTGCATTGTTTTCGTCCACACCAAATTTTCTGCTGGAAATAAATACAGTTCCGGATGTTCCAAGAGAAATATTACACTGTCCGTCACCAACTGTACCAGTTCCTACAGCAGCAGCTGCATTGTCACCTGCACCTGCAACAACTTTTACATTTTCACCGAATCCAAGTTCTTTTGCGAGCTCCGGTTTCAGAGTTCCTACTACTTCCCAGCTCTCATACAGTTTTGGAAGCTGTTCTTCTGTGATTCCACAGATCTCCAGCATTTCTTTTGACCAGCAGCGATTCTTTACATCAAGAAGAAGCATACCGGAAGCATCGGAAACATCTGTACAGAAAGAACCTGACAGACGATATGCCAGATAGTCCTTTGGCAGCATGATCTTTACTACTTTCTTAAAGTTCTCCGGCTCATTTTTCTGCATCCAGAGGATCTTCGGTGCCGTGAAGCCTGCGAAAGCGATATTTGCTGTGTACTCAGAGAGTTTATCTTTTCCGATCACTGTGTTCAGGTATTCTGTCTCTTCACCTGTACGTCCGTCATTCCAGAGGATTGCAGGACGAATTACATTGTCGTCTTTGTCAAGTGTTACAAGACCATGCATCTGGCCGCCGAAACCGATTCCGGCTACCTGAGTTTTGTCGATATCCTTTGTCAGTTCCTTCATACCTTCCATGCTCTGTGCAAACCAGTCTTCCGGTTTCTGCTCAGACCAGCCTGGATGCGGGAAATATAATGGATATTCTCTGGATACGATGTTGCAGATTTTTCCTGACTCTTCCATAAGAAGAAGTTTTACAGCGGAAGTACCAAGGTCAATACCGATATAATACATAATACTTACTCCTTTTCTTTTATCCTGCTGTTCACATACTATCTTCAGCAAACAGCCTGATTCTTTTCTGTGCAAATAAATTGAAAACCTGTTAATTCTTACTGACTCAATTTCTCATATTCATCTAATCTAATACATCCCAGGGTAAAACCCCGGGATGCCCTATGATTAATCGTGTCAGTTTATTTATTCTTTATTCAGATTTGTACATATCCGGGGATATTCACAATCCGCTCTGCTAATTCTAAGTATTAGCCCCAAGGATTCTCTGTCGGGTATCTTACACCTGCCGGCTGGTTGTAACCGATCTTATTTACATCGATTCCAAGTAATTTAAGTACTTCATAGAAAAGTTTTCCATAATGTCCGAACATAACAGCTCCGTGATGCGGATAGTTGCCTTCGATCAGAACATGACGGTAGAATCTTCCCATTTCTTTGATAGCGAAAATACCAATACCACCGAATGATCTTGTAGGTACATCCAGGATTTCACCTTCTGCAGCATAAGATACAAGTTCACCCTGAGAGTTGCACTGTAAACGATAGAATGTGATATCAGAAGCAGCGATATCGCCTTCAAGTGTTCCTCTTGTGAAGTCTGGCTCAGATCCTTCCGGCTCAAGAAGTCTGTGCTGGATCAGCTGATATTTAACTGCTCTGGATTTGCACATCTTGCACTCCGGAGTATTTCCACAATGGAATCCCATGAATGTGTCAGTAAGTTTATAATCATATTTTCCTTTGATATCTTCATCATAGATATACTGTGGAACAGAGTTGTTGATGTCAAGCAGTGTAACTGCATCATTGGAAATACAAATTCCGATATATTCGCTGAGTGCTCCGTAAATATCAACCTCGCAGGCTACCGGAATTCCTCTTGATCCAAGGCGGCTGTTTACATAGCAAGGCTCAAATCCGAACTGTGACGGGAATGCAGGCCAGCATTTGTCAGCAAATGCAACGTATTTTCTTGCTCCCTTATGAGCTTCTGCCCAGTCAAGAAGAGTAAGTTCGAACTGTGCCATCTTAACATTAAGATCTGCATAATAATTGCCTTCGCCCATCTCTTTTGCCATATCTGCGCAAACTTCCGGGATACGAGGATCGTTTTCATGCTCTTTGAATGCAACAAGAAGGTCAAGTTCTGAGTTCTCTTCGATCTCAACACCCAGTTCATAGAGTCCTTTGATCGGTGCGTTACATGCAAAGAAGTCCTGAGGACGTGGTCCGAAAGTAATGATCTTCAGGTTACGAACACCGATAACTGCACGTGCGATCGGAACGAAATCAGCAATCATCTGGGAAATATCTGTAGCTGTTCCAACCGGATATTCTGGAATATATGCTTCCAGATGACGCATTTTCAGGTTGTATGAGCAGTTCAGCATACCACAGTAAGCATCACCTCTACCATTGATCATGTCGCCGTCGCCTTCTGCTGCAGCTACATACATGCAAGGTCCGTCAAATCTTTCTGCGATCAGTGTTTCAGGAGTTTCAGGTCCGAAGTTTCCAAGGAAAACAACCAGTGCATTACACTCTGCTTTGTTTACATCTTCAAGAGCTTTCTCCATGTCTTTCTCATTCTCAACAGTTACAGGACATTCGTAAAGTTCACCCTGATAAGCTGCTTTGATCGCTGCACGTCTCTTTTCAGAAAGCTGAATCGGGAAACAGTCACGGCTTACTGCGATTAATCCAAGTTTTACTACTGGTATATTATTCATAGTATCAATTCCTCCATTTTGATATGTATTTATGTAATTTCATTAATCATTTACTATATTCCGGCACTCTGCTTACGCAGATTCTGAAAGACTCAGTCGATGGTAATATTCTCACCGCGAAGTCCGTTTACTGCACCTTCAATCGCTGCATCTTCATGTGCGATGAGCCATTTGTTCTTCGCTGTCAGAAGGCTGTCCTCGCCAGTCTTTGCTGTTTCAAATGTGAGATCTGTATTGGTTCCTGCCGGAAGTACTACTACACACTGGAAACCGCCGTCCTGTACATTGCATGGTGCATAATGAAGTGTGGTTGCATATACCTCAATGCCTGTTCCTGCCGGTACAAGGAATGCTTCAATCTTGGAAGTGTCATATGTAAGTTCATCTGTGATATCCTGCTGGCTTCCGATCAGCAGTACCAGATCTGTTACTGCTACATTGATCTCTGAGCTGCGGTGATATTCTACTGCATTTAACTTCTTATTATGTCCGTTACAGTATCCAATCTCTACCGGGATTCCTCCGAATCCTTTGTTCTGCAATTCTTTGGCTACATCCAGAGCTTCCAGTTCTTCTACAGAAGGAACATAAACCACATCATCCGGAACCGGTGTGTGTTTCATCTCTTTAAGAAGTGCACTGAAATCATACCCTTCCAGAACTTTTCCGTATTTACGGAAGGAAGCATCTGCTACATTCTGAATCTTCACCTGTAAAACCTCCTTTTCCCCTTTCGGGGGTGTCACGTTATCTTTACTGTGGTTTGAGTATAGCAGACAGGCACTTCTCTTTTCGCCAGTTTTCTTGACTATTCTATGGCATTTTTTTGACCTTTTTGATTTTCCTGCCTGCGCATCTCACTTGGCAGGATTCCGTATCTTTTCTGAAATTCCCCGGAAAATCCCCTGCTGCTGCAGAATCCGTTATCCAGTGCAATCTGACTAATAGTATGGTCCGTATTCAGCAAATCTCTATACGCATATGCCATACGAATATCCTGCAGATAAGTTTTATAGTTGATTTTTGCATATTTTTGGAACATTCGCGACAAATATGCATCAGAATACCCAAATGTAGCTGCCAGCTCAGAAAGTTTCAGATCTTCTTTGTAATGTTCACGCATATATGTGGTAATTTTTGACAAAATATCCAGGCGGCGGCTGTGGCGTATCTCCTTCTCCTTCGCCTCTGTCACACGATAATCCCGGATCAGAATATACATGATCTCATAGAAAATAGACATTGTTTTAAACTCATATCCAGTTTCCCTGTCCACATATGTCTTATAAAGTTTCTTGATCAAAGACGTCAATTTCTTATCTGTTGTCTCCTCCTGCCCCCGGAAACGAATGAATCTCTGCGCTGTAAAATAGTTCTCAAACTGTTTCAGCGGGATCTGCAGAACCACTGTCTGGTTCTTCTCCGGTGCATGGATCGAATGGATCTCATTGGAATTGATAATGATCTGTTCTCCTGCCTTCAGCGGGTATTCTTCTTTATTTACAAAAAAATCCAGGCTTCCGGCCAGAACCGCAAAAATTTCGATGGAAGTATGCCAGTGCTTTTCCCGCACATAATTTCCATTTCCCCCTTCAAACAAAAACACCTTAAAAGGAAATCCTTCATCCGGAATGATCAGTTCATGCTGAAATTCCAAACCTCTCACCTCTCTTCAGTAAAATAAAAAAAACGCAGCATCCCTGCTTTCACATGATACTGCGGTATTTTTCACTATGATCTCCAACTGTGGTCAGATACGGATTATTTACAGATTTCTGCAACTACCTGGTTGATCACTTTTCCGTCTGCCTTGCCTTTCAGATCTGCCATAACAGCTTTCATGATCTGGCCTTTATTCTTTGTTGCAAGAACATCTGCAAATTTCTCCTCCAGATACACTTTGATCTCTGCCGCATCCATCTGCTTCGGAGCATATTTGGCAATTACATCATATCTTGCCTGATATTCAGCTTTCAGATCCTCACGGCTCTCCGGGCAGGTATCCAGCTGTTCTTTTACAGATTTCAGCTCTTTCAAGATCACTCTGTCTACCAGATCACTCTTAATATCATCGCGGCATCCTTCATCAATAGCTACTTTCTTAACTGCTGAGATCAGGGAAGATACTGCTTCCTTTGTTACTTTATCTTTGGCTTTCATAGCTGCAACCATATCTTTTCTTAATGCTTCAAGTTCCATTTTTATTCCTCCTCATTTCCAGCTGTTATAACAGAACTGTACTTTTTACTCTGATAATCAGCATACCACGATTTATCTGAAAATCCAATGCTAATTCGCACGAAAATTAAATTTATGCGGAAGTTTTCCCTTTTTTTTGTATACACTTTCATACAGTTCCTGCCAGATCTCTCCCAGGGAATCTTCGCCCACGCGGATATCATCGGGTATCAGACCACCTTTACTTTCCAGCAGATCAAGGGCTTTTTTGTCCTGTTTCAAACCATGAAGAGCCTGAATATATCCCAGTTTCAGTCTGCCATCTTCCTGTTCTTCCTTATCAAGTTTCCGGTAGAAACGGCTCAGTTCTTCATATTTCCCGGACAGCAGCAGGATCCGGAATCCCTCCTTCAGATAGGACAGTTCTTTACGTTTAAACGCCATTCCCTGAAGAATATATGTGCCTGCCTGATCTTTGTCATTCTGCATCAGTTTCACACAGCTTAAGCCATGAAATGCCCATGCACTTTCCCGTAATTTCAGAGAATCTCTGAAAGCTTTCTCTGCCTTCTCATAATTTTCCCTGCAGTAATATCCCAGTCCAAGCTGGTAATACGCGTACCAGTTCTGTGCATTTTCTTCTATATGAGTTTCCAGAAAATCCACATTTGTCTCATCGATCAGAAATTCATTCGGTGTTTCCAGCGGTTGTGGACAATGTAAAATTCCTGTTTCAAAAAAGCGTTTCCAGTTTTTCAGAGACTCTGCTTCCTTCGGAATTTCGCTCTGTGATTCATCTGTATTTTCTTCCATGAATTTCAGATGTTTTGTTCCTTCTCCATGGGTGACAAGCCCACCATATACGCTGCCTTTGTATACAAGCTGTGCTTCTTTTCGTGACATTTCTTTAGAAGTTTCCAGTTTCTCTTTCAGCTTCTCATGTAACCCGGACTCAAGGATTCTTTCCGTTACCAGTGCTGTACGCTCTTTATATTCTTTCTCAAGTACTCCCTCGGAAATATCAACAGAACCATACTGTTCCATCCACTCCCAGGCTGTATGGGGTGCCATGGGAATGCAGCCATACTGAGTTTTTCCAAGGCCTGCCTGAATCTCTACATAACGTCCTGCCTTATCTGTCAGATACTCCTGCCAGCGATTGGAGGCGTCCTGATTTCCCCAGGAAAAAAGGTTACGGCTGCGAAGGCGGTCTGTGGAAATCTGCAGAAGTCCCCAGCCGGTTTCATCTACATTGGCAATGTATTTCGGGCATCCATCCGGAATATCGAAGAAGTAATCTACAGATTTTTTTATAGTTTTGTAGTCGGATACATCGATTCCTTCCACTACAGGAATATCTACTTTTGTAACCTGATTTCCTCTGGATGTAAACGCCTGAACTGCCGGTACGATCACTCTTCCCTTTTCATATTCCGGAACTGCTATGTTGCTCCACCAGTACATCGGAACGACTTCTTTTCCCTCGTTCACAACACGCATTCTGCAGTTCAAAAAACTGCTGTCTTTTTCCAGCCAGAAGTCCATCTGATAAGTTACTTTACGGATCCTCTCATATTCATACATACGCAGAACCGGCTCTCCGTTCTCATTGGTAGTCCGGGCAGTATAAAGAGATTCTGTGGTAAATGGATTATGTCCGATGATTCCCATATTCCATTCTACACCGCCGCTGAACCAGGCGTTACGCACTGCCAGATTACTGAACTGCAGAACATCATTGGTATACAGTAGATTCCTGCCCGCATATTTGTCCCAGAGTTCCCACAGTCTGCCACCGAATCCAGGGAGAAATACTGCCTTTAAATAGCGGTTTTCCAGAACTGCAGTCTGCACTTCCTGCTCCTTAAGCTCTCTTGTATAAGTGTTTCTCTGGCGGTATGGATAGGCATTTTTTACTCTTCCGTATCCCTCATAGATCTCATCGGTTTCGTCCAGGTGAAATTCCAGGTTGTTCTGCACGGTCAATTCTCCAAGGAGATCCGGCACGCAGCTCTCTTTTCCCAGATCAGCCACTCTGATCTTCTTTGTCTCAAATCTTAATTCAGACATTCGTAATCCCCCGTTTCATCGTGTCTTCCAGTTCCTCCATCTGTCCCAGGATCAGCTTCTGTCTGTCATCAAATAACAATCCCTTATTATGACGATAATACTGATCAGAACCGTTTTCCCGGATGAACCAGATACTGTAAAAGTTTGCGTTCAGTTCCGTGATAAATGCTACCATTTCCTGGCTGTCTCCAAAAGCAGCCTCCATGAAGTCAAAAACACTCTGCAGTGTCTGTGCGGCAGCTTCTGTCTGTTCTTCCAGAGCGTCTGCTTCTGCTGAAAAAGCCTGTTTTACTTTCTCGTAAATGTCCTGTTCGCTCTGTGTCAGTCCTTCCAGTTCCAGCCAGATTTTCTCCAGAAAAGCATTGACCCGGAGAGATGTTTTCTCCTCATTTGCAGCCAGAAGTTCTGATTTTCTGGCAGATGCCAGATCATTTTCTGCTTTCTGGCAGATTGCTTTCAGAGAAATATCTGCCAGGTTGTCTCTATAATATACCATATATTCATACAGTTTTGTTACATAAGAATCCATCAGATAGCATTCTGTAAATAACTGGCTTAATTTTCCATTCAGAAGTCCTACCAGACTTAAATGCTCGTCCAGAGATGCGTTTCTGATCTTCTGAGTGGTAAGCTGTGTCCATTTTCCCTGAAGCAGATCTTCTACTGCGTAGTCTGTTTTATATTTGTTGTACAGTGCCAGATATGCGGCAAAATCCTTCGCGATCATCGGGTGCTGGATGTATTGATATACAACCTCTCTGTCCACTTCCTTGCCCAGTGTTTCATACACCTGAATCAATCTGGAAAGGTCTTCCCAGCCTCTGGCAGTGGCAAAAATACGGCCGTCCACTGTGTTCTCCATTCTGTAGAAATTCTTTCTGCGAAGTTCCAGATAAGAGATGACTGCAGGATGGATTCCCTGTTCGTAGGCATATTCTTTCCACACTTCAAAGTCCGGCTGTACATCGATTCTCTTAATTCTGTCGAGAGTTACTACATCGAATTCGCGGACAGATTTGTTGTATTCCGGCGGATTTCCGGCAGTTACGATCACCCAGCCTTCCGGAACTTTCTGGTTACCGAAGGTTTTTCCCTGAAGGAACTGCAACATCATCGGTGCCAGGGTTTCTGAGACACAGTTAATCTCGTCAATGAAAAGAATTCCTTCTTTCAGACCTGTCTTCTCCATCTTCTCATAGACAGATGCAATAATCTCACTCATGGTGTATTCTGTGACAGAAAATGTTTCGTTTCCAAAGGTTTTCTCTTTGATAAACGGCAGTCCCACTGCGCTCTGGCGGGTGTGATGAGTGATGGTGTAGGACACCAGACCTACTTTGCATTCTCTGGCGATCTGTTCCATGATCTGGGTCTTGCCGATGCCGGGTGCGCCCATCAGAAGGATTGGTCTCTGACGGATCGCAGGAATCAGATAATGTCCAAATTCATCCTTCGCGAGATATGCTTCTATTGAATCTTTTATCTCCTGTTTTGCTCGTTTTATATCCATAATGTAAATCCTTTCCTGTTACTGAAAGTTATTTTTTTAATCTGTTCTTTTCTGCATTTCTGATATATCTGCTCTTTCATGATCAGATATTCAAAACGCCATTCTCTACTTACCTGATTCGGTTAAATCATCTTCATCTAAAATCAACTTCATTGCCCAAACTGGCACATCTACGTCCCGGTAATTATCCTGCATAAACACAAATGCCGTCTTATATGGAGGCATTTTCTGCGGATAGATCCCGAAACCATCTGTGAAATAAATCAGCCCTTTCAGGTTGTGAAATTCATGCTGTTCCAGCAATCTATCCACCCACTCAAACGCAGGTCTGAAATCTGTTCCACCATCACCGTATAATTCCAGATGTTCCATATAATCCTTCATTTCTTCCTGAGAAGTAATTTTCTTGTCCGTGTGGACTTTCTCGTCACACTGGATGATATGCACATTTATTTTTATAAAAAAACTCTCATTCTCACTGAGTACGCCGTAGGTTTCCTCCAGAAATTTCCGCACCAGTTCCCCGGAACAGGACATGGAAGTGTCAATGACGATCACGAATTCTTCTACTTTCTTCACTTCTTTGGATTCCAATGGTTCAATCAGCGGCATATTGCCATACAACCGCAATCCATAAGTATAAAAATTATAATCAAAACTGTCATCATCTACTGCCATTTCTTCATGAAAAACTGCAAACTTTCGCAGGAATTCTCTGTAGTCATATTTACTTCTGTTCCCAGTTTTAATCTGTTCCAGGAAATCCCCGTCGCGTTCTCCTGCCTCCTGAGAAAACGTCTCCAGGTCTGTCTCGATTCCATCGTTGATCTCGCCCCATTTACGGCTGAGCATGGGGTTCGGCTTCTGATCTGGTTTCTTGCTCTCCCAGTATTTGTGGTCGTCTGTACGGAATTCCTGTTCCAGATTTACGAAATCTTTCTCGCTTAAATTCCATCCGGACAGAATCTTATATACTCGCTGGGCATTCAGGGTTTTTCCTTCTTTTTCAAGCAGACGGTAGGTTTCCCTGCGCAGGAGGCTACGGGAGAAGCGGATACTTCGGTAGTTCATTCCGTCTATGATATGCTCCACTGCGATATCGCAGCTTAAATCCCGCAGGCGCTCCTCAATTGTTTTTTCACTGTCAGCATTATTCTCTCCTGCACTGTAACCAGCACCAATATTTCTACCTGCACCACGCCACGCAAAATGTCTGAAAATACAGTGAAATACCATATGAAGATATCCTCGATTTACCAGAATTCTGTTCTCTTTATACAATCCGCCAAGCATCTGCGGCTGGAAATACATCACTCTTCCGTCTGTTCCAAATCCATGAATTGAGCCGTCCATCTGATAGGAAAAACTGCTCAACGCCACATCCAGGAAGCGCATTCCCAGATACAGTTCATCCCGTGCTGCCCGCAGAATACTGCTGCCAATTACCTGCAGACGCTCTGCAGTTTCTGCCATTTCCTGTGTTCTATTTTCTGGCTGCATAGTTATTTTCCTCTATATTTGTCCAAGTATTATTCACTCTCAATCAAGTACTCCCTATCTGCTTCACAACTTATCTAATTCGGTAAGATTTCTCTCTTCATTTGAAGGTTTATAATAGAAATTTATTCTCCCGATACTTACAATTCAAATCTCTTCTTTCTCATACTCAGTGGCTTTTCTGCTGGAGATGCGTGAACAGTTTTTTCCAGAACTGGCATGTTCATTTCCTGATGATTCTTTATTTTATCCACACTCACCCGCTCATCACCAACTGACTTATCCACCAGATTTGCTCTCTCATTCATCAGAAATGCGGAAACTTCTGTCTCTTTTCTCTGAGATGCACAGTCAAGGGCAGCATCGATTCCTTCCAAAGTCCAGAGTTTCTGTACTGATATGACTTCCAATCTGTGTATGTCTTCCTGCTTCACCAGATAAACAGCAATCTCTCTCAGATTCTTCTTGATATATCCCTGATATTCTTCTCTGGCTTTCTCGGTCAGTTCATACGGAAATTCAAGTCTGCCGAATGACATATTCACCAGAACTTCCAGCTTATCCATTACTACTGCCATTTCAAACAGCTTGTCATACTCCTGATAATTCAGTTCTTTGTTATAGAAACACTGCCTGTAATTACTTCCCGAACCATGATATTCCGTATACAGAATACGCGCCGGAGTGTTCTCAACTGCCTCGTCATAGTGCTCTGGAAATACGAGTCTCGCCTCACATTTGCTGTCTTTTCTATGCACCTTTCCTGTCTCAAACATATCTCCTGCCAGGCGTCGTTCTGGTACAGTCTGCTCATTTTTATCCTCATAAAGAAATGTCACATCAATCCTCTGCCACATCTCCCCAAGCATTTCTTTAACACCAGACTTCTTTCCCTGTTTCATATGCACGGTCAACTTCTCCAATGCATGACATCCAGTGAATGCCCCACATCCAATCTGCATGAGACTGTCAGAGAATTCCAGCTTCTTCAGATTCCCGCATCCATAAAAAATATACCGTCCAATCTCCCGCAGACTGTCCGGGAAAACAATCTCCTCAACTTCATTTCCTGCCAGAACACGCTCTTCCCTGCCAAATCCAAATCCATCTTCCATCTCCCAGACACTGGCATCCTTAAACTCTTCCGTCTCATCCATATGACTGGAGAACGCATACGGCGCAGCACTGATCACCATTTTCTCATCTATCATCTCCGGAATCTCAACCCTGCTCTCAATTCCCAAACATCGCAGAATCTCAATTCCACCAGATTTCTCTCTGTAATATATCTTCATTTTTCTCTCCCCGGAAATCTATTTTTCAAAAATATTTCATTTCACAATTTACAATAAAGACTTCCATTTTGAATAACTTTATTATGGCACAGAAAATTGCTGTTACATAATAAAATCATCCCTGAAAATTATAATACTTCCCAGGGATTTTTTCCAGATAATATGAATTTGTTCTTTGTCTCTGACAACATAAATCCATTTTTACGAAAAGTACGATTCAACATTATCGTAAAACCAGCTCCGGCTTGAAATTCAGATAGTCCCCCGATACCAGCTTGTACTCGATTCCATCCACATAACCTTTGAAACTGTCATCATATCGTTTTTCTCCATGGCAATGTGAATAAATTACTTTCTCCGCGCCATACTCCTGCGCCATCAATGTGAATGGGCTTTCCATTTCACCGATGCTTGTTGGCGGATAATGAAGAAACATAATAAATTTCTCATATCCTGCTGCCTTCGCTGCTTCAAAAGAACAACGCAGACGTTCCAGTTCACGGTCTCTGATCTTCAGGAAGTGTTCGTAGCTGTCTTTTCCTTCATAGCAATAGCCTTTTGTTCCTACCAGCGCATAGTCCTCATATATATAAAAATTATTCTGCAGAAACTCCAGCTTTCCTCTGAACATCTCATTCAGCTTCTCAGTCTTCTTTGCATCCCAGAACATATCGTGATTCCCACGAAGCAGAATCTTTCTTCCCGGCAATGCCATAATAAAGTCTAAATCCGCCTGGCACTCTTCCAGATTCCGTCCCCAGGAATGATCACCTGTGATCACCACCATGTCGTTCTCTGTTACTTTCTTCTTCCAGTATTTCTCAATCTTTACTACGTGATTCTTCCATCTCTTATCAAACACATCCATTGGTTTATGAACCGTAAATGACAGATGAAAATCACCGATTGCGTATAAACTCATTTTCTAAATATCCCTCCGCTTAATTGATTTACCCAACATCTTCTGCAGCACTTTCCTGTAAAAGAAAATCGTCAGTCCCGTAGCCGCAAGCCATCCAAACGGCCATGCCATCCAGATTCCTGTACTTGCAAATTTCTGTGAGAAAATAAGTGCAAAAATAATTCTTAAAATCAAATCAGGGATAGTTGCCAATACGAAGTAAAGCATTGCACCATATCCACGGATAATCCCGTCCGTCATAAGCTTGACCACGATCATCAGATACCATGGCGACACGATCTGCAGAAATGCCACACCTGCATCCAATGCTCCTGTGCTCTCTGCATTAAGAAACAGGCTCATCATCTGACGGCTAAATCCAAAGTACAGAATCACAAACGGCAAAGCTGTCAGTTCTGCCAATTTTAAACCAGTTTTAAATCCCATGGGAATCCTCTCCGGCTTCCCTGCACCCAGGTTCTGTGCAGTATAACTGGACAGACAGGAACCAAGTGTCATAAAAATATTAATAACAAACGTATTCAGCTTAATTGCTCCTGAATATCCTGCCACAACCGCCGAACCATACTGATTAATGATCGCCTGCACCACCAGATTTCCCACGCTGAGCACACTCTGCTGCAAAATACTCGGCACTGCGATCGCCAGAATCTGCTTACATAATTTTCCATCAAATAGCGGCTGCTTTTCCGCAGTCATGGCACTGAGTCTGTGAAGCACCGTGATCAGAACCAGGATTGCAGAAATCCCCTGTGCAATAAATGTCGCCCATGCCACACCACTGACTCCCCAACGAAATATTGCCACAAACAAAAAATCCAGAAAAATATTTCCGGCAGAAGAACCAAGCAGGAAATACAATGGAGTCTTAGAGTCTCCAAGTGCCGTACAGATACCTGTGCAGACATTATAAAGCATCAAAAACAACAATCCAAACACATAAATTTTCAGGTACAGCTCTCCATCTGCCAGAATATCCTCCGGTGTCCGGATCCACAACATCATACTCCTGCATGCCATGCACCCAAATAGTGTCAAAGCAATTCCAAGTGCTCCAGATGCTACAAATGCAGTAGTAACTGCCCTTCTTACCCCTTTTCTGTCACCTGCCCCAAACAATCTGGACACAATCACCGAAGTTCCCAGATTCATTCCCACTGCAAATGCCATAAAGATCACAGTGATCGGATAAGACGCTCCAACCGCTGCCAGAGCATCTTCCCCCGCAAATTTCCCTGCAATCATGCTGTCTGCAATATTATAAATCTGTTGAAACATCACACTGAGCATCATTGGCAGCAAAAAACGCCATAGCGTTTTGTTCGGATGCTCCTTTGTCAGATCTGTAACCACCATTCTTTCCTCCTATTATTTTTATTGTTTCTTTGTTTTCCTTGTTACATCCTGTATTTTAGCCTTATTTTCAATATAAAACCAGTGCTATAATTATCCTGTTTTACAACGATATTGACATTTCATCTGTTCGACAATATCTAAACTGTTTACATATTACAGCAATACATAAAAAAGAACCAAAATATAAAGAAAGGATTTCCTATGGCAAAAGCATAATTTCTCATGCCGGGCGGCTTCTCACAACTACCGATCTACCTGTTTCTGAGGTAATGAATGAAAGCGGCTTCACTAATCAGAACATTTTTAACCAGCTTTTTAAAAATCTTTATGGAATGACGCCCCGGCAATCACGAATCAGTACTGTTAACACAGAATATTCCAAAGAAAGTATATAAAATGCTTGCATAAAATATCAGATAGTCAGAAAATGAAATTAGAGATTTTTTACACACAAGAAGATCTATTCAGGAGGTATGGAAAACATGTTAGAAATAAGATTTGCCACTATAGGAACCAGTAAGATTACCAGAAATTTTCTCAGTGCTGCCAGCAATGTACCAGAATTTAAACTGGAGGCAGTATATTCAAGAAATATCAAAAACGCTGAAGAATTTGGAAACTCTTATGGTGTAACAAAATTCTATGATAATTTAACATCGCTGGCAGAAGACAGTACCATTGATGCTGTATACATCGCAAGTCCGAACGCATTTCACTGCTCACAGGCAATCCAGATGATGAAAGCAGGCAAGCATATACTTTGTGAAAAGACTATTGCATCGAATCAGAAGGAGGCAGAAGAAATGTTCCGAACCGCTTCAGAAAATCATGTGATTTTACTGGAAGCCATGCGTTCTGTATTTGATCCGGGAATGGATGCTGTAAAAGCAAATATGAATAAATTAGGCGTGATCCGCAGAGCAACTATTAATTATTGTCAATATTCCAGCCGTTATGACAGTTTTCTTCAGGGACAGGACCACAATATCTTCCGCCGGGACTGTTCTGCCGGAGCATTAATGGACATTGGAACCTATTGCGTTCACGGTCTGCTCTGCCTGTTCGGAAAACCTCAACAGGTTGTTGGATTTTCAGACATGATCCGCGGTGACATTGACGGCGCAGGAACTATTCTTGCAAAATATCCGGATATGATCGCAGAAGTAGAGTATTCAAAAATCACCAATTCAAAAGTCCCAAGTGAAATTCAGGGCGAAAAAGGAATCATGCTGATCCATGAGATCAACTGCCTGGAAAATGTAAAAATTATTTATAATGATGGAACAGAAGAAGTCGTTTATTTCAGAAATAAGGAAAACAACATGAAATATGAACTAGAACATTTCATTCGTATGGTACACGGTCAGGAACAAAATCAGTTGCATACACAGCGTTCTCTGGACGCAATAGAACTGATGGATGAAATCCGCAGACAATGCCATATCTCATTCCCGGCAGACAAATAGATAGAATCGCTGAATCTGATATTTTTACCAGATTTCAGCGATTTTTATTTTCTGCTGAAAATATGGAGCAAAATAATCTCTTATACTTCCAGCACCATTTTCAAAATATAATTTCCTGTCATATTTCCACTTTTACAATCTATTTTATACCTTTTTACCAAATCGTGCAAAATTATTTCGGTCAATTTTGTCAGTTTAAAGTGTTAAAGTACTGGATTTTAAACTAACATCATGTTATACTTGATAAGAACGAAAAATATCTGGACGACTTTTCAGATCATTGGGATATTACTTAACAGTTCTCTATCATCTGAAAAAAAGTCCACATGATATTTATATGGAGGAAACCGATCATGTCAATTACCATTAATCACGAACTCCCTTTACCGGAGATCCTGAAATCTCAGTACCCACTCAGCCAGGAGCTGAAAGAAATTAAGAAACAGCGTGATGAAGAAATCCGTCGTATCTTCACCGGTGAATCAGATAAATTTATTGTCCTTGTAGGACCTTGTTCTGCTGATAACGAAGATACTGTCTGCGAATATGTGCGCAGACTGAAAGAAGTGGCAGATAAAGTATCAGACAAACTGATGATCATCCCGAGAGTTTATACCAATAAACCGCGTACTACCGGTGACGGCTACAAGGGAATGCTTCACCAGCCAGACCCTGATAAAGCTCCTGACCTTCTTGCCGGAATTATTGCGATCCGTAAGATGCATATGAGAGTTATGCAGGAAACAGGACTTTCTTCTGCTGATGAAATGCTCTACCCTGAGAACCGCAGCTATCTGGATGATATTCTTTCCTATGAAGCGGTAGGTGCACGTTCTGTAGAGAATCAGCAGCATCGTCTTACTGCCAGCGGTATGGATATTCCAGTTGGTATGAAGAACCCAACCTGCGGTGACCTTTCCGTTATGTTGAACTCTGTAACTGCTGCACAGCATCCGCACCACTTCATTTACAGAGGATGCGATGTAGAAACATCCGGAAATGACCTGGCACATACTATTCTCCGCGGCGGTGTAAACCAGTATGGACAGACAATCCCGAACTATCATTATGAAGATCTGATGCATCTGGCTTCATTATATGCAAAAAAAGATCTCAAGAACCCTGCTGTTGTTGTAGATGCCAACCATTCTAACTCCAACAAACAGTACAAAGAACAGATCCGTATCGTTACAGAAGTACTTCACAGCCGCAACTACAACCCGGATCTCAAGAAACTGGTTAAAGGTGTTATGATCGAAAGCTACCTCCTCGAAGGCCGCCAGGACATCAGCGACCACATGACTCCGGGCTGCTCTATTACAGACCCATGCCTCGGATGGGAAGATACAGAACGCCTGATTTATGATATTGCAGAGAAATGCTGATATCAAACAAATATTAGTATCATCAAATGGGCTGTTGCACCAACATGCGACAGCCCATTGCAAAACATTCAATGACACGACTATACTTTTTCTGAAGCAAAATTGGATTTGCGTTCATACTTCCACTTCCTTTTCTTTCATCACATCAAGAAGATCGTCTACAATATATTCCCTGCTCTGAGTATGCAGCACTTCATATTCTAGCACAATATAGCCATTCAGAATATCGCTCTTTTCTGTAAATGCCTGATAGACACGTTCTGCATCCACCCCAGCTTTGCTGCAACATTTTCAATACAAAATACAGCAAATTCCAGTTCATTGGAATTTTTGATTTTTTCATCTGTCATTATAAACAGAACCTCCTATTATTTTGCATATCCTTCACATATACTTATTTTATACATGGGGTCTGGTATCTTATATATTAAATATACAAGTTAATTCAAATTAATTAATTTTTTATAAAATGAATTAGCACAAGATTTGGCATTGTTTTTATCCAAATTAGCTGAAAACTTAATAAACTCTTGTATTTTAGAATTTTGATACTCAAAGGATTTAAGATCAAATTCTTTGACGATATTACACCAACGCTCTACACGCGCACCTCCAGAAGAAATTTTTTGAAGAACTTCTTCATCGTGAGGTAAACATTGCTCGATATAATAGATCCAATCGCTTTGAGAAAGTTTTTGTAATATATCCTCTGCAGGCTCAATTGCCTCAAAGGATCTTCCATAAGCATTTCCTAAAAGAACCATTAATGTAGCACTAATACATTCTTTAATTGCTGGTTTTGGAATTTTCGTTCCCATTCTATTTAATTCTTTAACGGCACTAGGTTCATTATAAAAATTATTCATAGCATAATGTATACTTTTAAGATTTTTAGCGGCTTCAATAAAGGTCAAAGAACGTAAGTTTTCTGGAACATAATCAAAACCACGAACAGACATTAAGGCTTTTGTAAATGCTGAAATAAGTTTAGTATTTCCATCATTTTTATGTTTACTGAATGTTAATCCTAAAAAATATTTATCATCTGATGTAAGGTCTTTCCAAATTGTTTTAATTATTAAAATGAAATTTGACTCTACTGTTTCAAATTCAGCGCCTTCCGTTGATGAAAGCAAATTAACCAAAGTTCGTATTGTTGTTTTTTTATAAAAATATGGACTAGCATTAAGAGATTCAAGCTTTGTAGGATTGCCAGAAAAATCCTCAACTTTTAAACTTGTTCTAAAATCCGTATACTCAATTTGAATATTTGAATCTTCATATCCTAAAATATATTGTATACAAGGTCTGATAACAGAATCACTTTCGTTTTGGGGCATTTCTTCCATAACATCACGCTCCAAATAATGCTGAACTATTTCATTAGCATGTGTTAATCGCATTTTTCCTGTAGCATTTATAAATCCTAACTCCATTGCTAGGTTTATTACTTCAAAAGCAGGTAGGTTCTGAATATAGTCAAGATTGTCAATTCCTACCATTTCACTGACAAACTGAAGACCTAATGCCAAAACTCTATTTCGTAAAATAGCAATAGATCGATTCCAAATAGATTCAGATGCCATTTCAAAGAAACCGGCATTATAATTTTGGGAAATTGCAGATAATTCCCGCGTTTTCAATTGATAATTATAATTCAATATAACATCTAAAGTCGCAACTTTAGGAAGTTCTATGCCTGAATTACTTTGCCAAAGAGCCGGAGAAACTATATCTGAATTATTCGATGGAGTAATTTCTAAATGTGTGTTTTCCACTGTAGTAACCTCCTTTTTTTCATACGAAATAATTGCATATTCATAAGGTTTGGAATTTCTAGTTGCAATAGACGTATTTCCAACTATTGTTCCAACTAAAGTAGGTGTTTGCTTTTTGTAATTTTGAGAACACCATTCCTCCAAATTCTCGCATATTTGAACTTTTAATTTGTCCAAAAGTATTGTTTGTTCCAATGGACTACCTTTTATAGCCTCAGCAAGATAATAGGTAAAGACCCCTTGTTCCAAGTTTTCATCAGGATAGCTACATTCATTTTCAGAACAAGAAGCTAAAGTTACACAGCTTTTATCAGATAGGGTTTCAACAAACAAACTAATTTGTTCTCCTCGAGGCGAAAGGCCAGAATGACATGCATCTAAAATTATAAAACAATTACATTTTTTATTTAACATAATTTCATTTAGTTTTTTCAGCTCAATCGCTGTTTTAGCAATATCACTTTTCTTAGTATTGGGTAATATTAAAAAACCTTCTGATTCAATTTTCATACCATGTCCTGCAAAATAAAACATAACGGTATCATCAGAATCCGCATTATCTATAAGTAATGATAACTTTTTATATATTTGTTCAGGGGTAGTGTCATCATCAATATATGCTGGGATCAATTCCAGGTTTGAATAACCATAGTCACAATAATTTACGAGTGTCTCTTGTAACAGAAGCGCATCGCTGTGGCAATAACAAATATCATCATATTCTTTATATTCTTCACAACTAAGCATTAATCCATATCGTTTCATAATCTATCATCCTTGATATCTAATATTGTTCTTTCCGAATATCTAGTATTATCTCGTAAGTTTTATTCCCTTTATACTCTTTAAGATAGTATCCTTATTCTTTTCATGGAGATAAACCTTATTCAATCTGGACTTTTTGTATTTCAGATACGCCCCTTCGGTTTGTTCAATCAATAATTTAGTAAAGTACCTCTCCCAACTAAAGAATTCACTGCTCTCAATATATTCTTCCGGAGCCTGTAGGATTTCACGAATCACATTTTCTTTGAGTAACCCTGAATTCAAAATAATCCATTCAAAAGATTCCGGCAAATACAGATGAATATTCTTTTTTGCCTGGCATTGTTTATATAACCGGTTCATTTCTGCTCCAATAGCAGCTCCATCTGCAATTACACATATCTGCCTGTCATCCGCTTTTTGAAGCAAGTCAAAAATTTTTGTCTTCCCATGTGCACTTTCGCACTCCAGATTCTGATCTTCACTTACCGAATGAAAAAAATCATATCCTGAATTTGAATCTTCAACAATTATTTTTTCCGGTTTTATCGGCAGAATATTTTCATCAGAATATATCCTGTACATCTGCTGGTATACTTTTCGTGTATTCTGATATTTCCCCGAAGAATGCAGACCATATATTTCTTCTACGCTATAGGGCAGGTTATATAAATTTTCTCTGGTAATCAGTACATAATAATTATCTGAATTCTGAATAGCAGAAGCAAATTCCTCTGTGTTGATAAAAGTATTTTCCTCATCAATAAAAATAATACTCTTTGAAATACTCTCAAGTATTACCTTCCAGTTTCTGCCTTCTAAAATCCTGCATGGAACATCACAATTCACATCAACTCCACTGTCAGCTCCCAGATTTTCTGCCTGCCGCAGCATATTGATCAAAGTCGTTTTTCCAGTTGCACTATTGCCCTGGATAATCGTAATATTTCGCTTTATGTCAAACTCATAGTGTAACCTGTTATTTTGTACAATAACCTTATGCAATCCCTTCATACACAGTCACCTTATACATACAATCCTGCAACGCTGACAAACTCCGGCATATTATGGACTATTTCTCCGGTGTTCAGAATTTTCATCTCAAATTCACCATCTCCGAATTCCATAATATGTCTGAGATTAATTGTCAAATTTTTGCTTTCAGCAATTTTCAAAATCCATTTTGCACAGTTGTCCCCACATGCTGATGCATTAAAAATTCTTCCTGTTTCATCAAATAACATCAACAATATCGTCTTTACGCCACCTGATAAATCCTTAGGCGAAATAGGTCCAAGAACCGGGCTTTCAATCAGATGCGCACTTACCACATCGGATTTGTCCACATCTCGAATAATCTCAATAGACCGCTTGTCTATGATCCATTCATCCTCATATCGATTATCAAAATAAACTGGTGGGTAATAAACTGCCTCGTCCATTTTTCCCAGGTACACATTCAACATAATTCTACTCCATTTATTAATTAGATTTTCAGTCGCATAGACCTTAGTAGCATTTACTATAATTGCAATATTTTTGAAAATTTCCCCAAGTTAGGGAAGTTTTATCTCGTCTTCTTTTTACAAAAAAATCTTCTGTCTGGTTTCTTATGTTCAAAGTCTCTCTCATATCTTGCTTTCATATCAAAATAATGATCTACAATAAAATTACAACTAACCTTTGACGTAAAATTTGACTCACCCCATACATATCCTGATAAATATTTACATTCGACTAGGTAATCTGCATCTTCTTTAGGCATTTTAAAACTAACCTCTGTACTATTAAACTCATCCATTTGTTTTTTAATTTCGTTCAAATAATTTTCATATTTCTTATCTAACACTTTAAAGTTTGTAGCATTTAATAAAGTTTTACCCATTCTATATTTATGAAAAGGATTTTTATTTCTATAAATCTCGTCAATATTTTTTGTTACAATTTCCATGTCATGAGTAAGACGATTTGTCTCTGTTGTCGTACAGCAAATTCCTTTCATAGAAGACTTCTTTTCTATTACTATTTCATTAATTTCATCTAATATTTTCTTTTGACACTCCACGCTATCTGTCTGTCTTAATAAATTATATTTATCTTGTGTTAGCTCTATAAAATCCCCATAATAATCAATATATTCTTTTAAAAATAATCTCTGCCGCACCGGATCAAATAAAAACCATATATTAGACCAATTGTTTGATAAATCTCGGTACAATTTTGCATATTCATCAAACCATTCTATAGAATTCTCTTTCTTAAATCGCATACAATGAACAAACAAATCACTTTGTGAAAAGATAAATGCTTCCATATCTTTTCTTCTACATTCATTATAACTCACTACTCCCACTATAAAAGATATAATTGAACTTCCCCATACTCCTAAAATCAAATTTGATATATATGTATTCCAATTATACCCGCCAGAACATTTACTTGGATTCCAATCAAATACACAAAATGCATATAGTAATGCCGATATAACACTACATATTATAGTTATGTATATAATATTTCTTTGAGTCTTCATTGCCAACCTTTCCTTTTTTGTATAATATTTTTCTCTTCCACAATAACTCCAAATTAATCCACTAGCCTACTATTTTCCGCATCTTTCTTTTGAAAAAAAGCTGTTTGTATTAAACAAACAGCTACCAAACCTCATTTAAAATAAATTACCTCGCTCATTTACATTATATACTATATCAAAAAGTATACATAAATTCCTTGCTTTTATAAATATTTCCTTCTTAATTTTACCCTGGCTCTACACCGATGTCAACACAATTGATATGCATGATAGTTATATCCTCTTTTGTTGTAAATTAATATCGAATAGCCTTATATACCAAATTTAATGCATTTGATTTTACTCTATCTACAGCAACTTCATCAAACTTACCATCTAAATAGTACGCGTACCCCATTTCATCCCAGTCATTGCTTAATTCTATTTCATAATTTTCAATTTTTATTCCATATTTAAGCATTTCTATAAGTTGATGTTCCTCTGAAGGATCTTCCAGCATTTTACCATTCTCTCTTGTTCTCCCATTAAATACCGCAAAGTAAGTCTTAATCCAGGGTATATTTTCTTCGGTTACATTTAAGAATCCTGAACATTTAGCCAACATACTATTATGTAAATTAGTCAACTGGAAACATTTTAGAACTATCCGTTCAATCAGATCAAAATCAATTGCATCACCTATCATATTAAATGGCACATTATAAGAAAAGAATTCGCGCATATCCTTATGTTTAGTAATATAATCTTTCATATCCACATCAAAAAAATTATTACGTGTGTAGTAATCGCAAAATAAATTTTTTAATTTTTGATGTGTAATTTCACTAATACTATTATTCAAATCACTATTAAGAAATAATACTGACCACATCGCGTGAAATAAAGAATAGTACGTTAAAAAGTACGTTGCCGAAATGCACCCATTATCACGAGCAACTTTCGACTCTTCAAAAAGTATTGCGGATGTTATTATTTCTCGCCTTGCTCTAATACTTCTGTTTGCCATAATAATTGTCTTTATTTCTGAACCATCGCGAAAATATTTCCTATACTTTGCCATCCAGTCCACATAATATTGTTGGGCTTCATCGTCACTTATAGACTGTTCTAAAAATTCAAAATCGCTATTAACATCTTTTATTCTTCCACTAAATTTCATAACTTTTGCCCTCTAAATTTTTCTTATTTACAATAATAACATAAAAACAGGATAATGCATATTCCTTTATATCCGCAATCTCCCAATCCCTGGAAATCAGTATAGGAAGTATCTTCTGAGTCATGAAATTCATCTGATGTCTCTTTTTCTAGCTTTCTTTCATAAAACGTTTTTTATAGCCGTTATTTTCATCATCTTCAATTACAAAAATATCATAAACATCCTGTTCTTCTAACCACTCTCCCAGATCAACTACAATGAATGCCCCGTCATCTTTTACTTCCGTAACAATCTTTTTGCAGTTTAATTGATCATAGTCAATAAAAATCTCGTTTTTGCATATACGGTAAGTATCCTTCTCGATACTCTTAGCTTCTACCGAAATTGCTAAAAAGCAGTCCATCAGTAATGTGGAAAGAACCATCATTATTCCTTTTTCATCGTTTTGTTTCTCCATTTATTATCATAGTCAAAAGTCTTACATAATAAATATCGTATTTTTTTACATTGGTCACACTTTTTTTCAATATTTTTTCAAATAATAAAAAAGACTTAATTCACCTCATTTTGATGATGTAACTCACGTCTTCTTTATACTTGTTTTTATATAAATAATGTTTTAAAAATTATCTATTCACCAGAAATACAACTGTCAGGAGCATTTTGAATCTTTCTACCGCGTAAACTGCATGTGGGATTGTTGCCGGCATAACCAGAGTTTCCCCTGCTTTGCAAATATGCTTTACTCTTCCAACGGTGAATTCTCCAAGAGTTTCTGAAATGCCGGATACTCTACCCACCCGAAATAATTATGCTTTTTATTATATTATCGAATACAAACTTTCTCTCAAAATCTTTATCACTTCATCTGATAATGTCCGAATATACTGTTTCATTATGGGGACCATAAAATGGATTCCCTCTATGGACTCTGCTCTTGAAACTGCCACATAAAACTGCCCGGAATCCCAACACTGAGGATCAATGTTAACTTGGCTAAAGGTTTGTCCCTGCGACTTATGGATGCTTAGCGCCCATGCAATTTTAATTGGAAACTGTTTAAAGGATCCTACTATTTTTCTGACTATCTTTTTTACGGTAACAGTTTCACCGTTTTCACCTTTTTCTTTGTGTTCTTCTATATCTTGTCTCTCGATTTCTCGTTCATACCTATATACATCTACCTTCTTTCCCTTATCTGTAAGAACTTGTATACAGGTTGCATCTCCTCTTTCCTTACTGATATCAATTATTGTACCCATGGTGCCATTCACATACTCGCCATTTGCATCATTCGCCGTGAGCATCACTTTTGCCCCAATATTTACTACCAGAGACTGTTTCGCATAACTTATATTTTTAATGTCCTCATAAGTCACATCGCCCTCAATAATAGCATAAAATTTCTTTTCTGTTTTATCATCTAAGGCTCTCATGTGTGCCTGATTGATTTTATCTGCCTTCGCATTGGTCCCAACAAAATAAGGTGCTTCTTCTATCAGATCACTGCTCTGATTGCTTTCCAGATACGCAATCACATTCTAAAGGTTCCTGCCATATTTTATGTCATTCAAAATTCCAAGAAATTCTGCATCTTTCTGTCGACAAACTTCTTCTAACTTTACACAATGAAACTTCATTTCTTTCCATGCTTTTGAAAAAAACGCATATCCACGCTCACATGTTTCACCTTGTTCATATTCTGTTCCGTACATTTCCACCAAAATTTCCCGATCTTCTTTTTTTATAACTGGTGGAAGCTGGAAAAAATCCCCTACAACAATAAGCTGTATAGCGTTCTTCTTTTTTCCATTACATGAATATCCAGGTTCTAATCTTTTGTTATTCTCTGCACTTATACTCTTCACTATTGCAGAAAACAGATCGAATCTACACATGCCAATCTCATCAATAATTACAACATCAGCTTCCTGTAAATAAAAAGATCGGAAGCCAGGAGCATCTTTATACTTTTCAAATTCGATTCCGAGTCCAAACGCTTTATGAACCGTCACCGCGCCCATACCGATATTATCAGCTGCAATTCCTGTTGTCGCTGTAATCAGTACATTTTTTCCATCCTTCTCCAATCCTTTAACAGACTGTTGAATTACTGTTGTCTTTCCGGTTCCAGCATCACCAGTTAAAAAAATATTTACTCCTGACTGAATCAGATCTACTGTCTGCTGCTGTTTTTTATTCAATTTTACTTTTTTGATTATTACACCTATCGTTTTTATTGCAAATTCCGGCTCATCTGACCACGCATTCCGCTAAGAGCTGATCAGTCTTTCCGGATGTAACTGAACGCGTTTCCGCTTCAGCTGATCAATAAGTTTTCAACGTGTTATAGTTCTTTCGTAGTCATCAAATGATTGCGAAAGGAGGCATAACTATGCAAGACTACAACACGATTATCGGCTCCATCCAGATGCGTTTGAATGGATGCCAGACCAGGTCCGTTATGGACCGTTACAAGATTGGCTCAGGTACATTAAATCTGATCATGAGCCGATACCATGCCAACGGAATCCCAATCGAGGAACTCCGAATGATGGCACCTAAGGAAGTTGAGAACCTTTTCTATCCGCAGAAAAATCTACAGAGGAAAGATGTCCCACTTCCAGATTTCCAGTATTACTATGACAGAATCCATGCACCAGGGAGCCGCATGAACATTTCGTTCTGTTGGCTGGATTATAAAGAAAAGAATCCTGATGGTTATGAGAAGTCACAGTTTTACGAATACTTCAACCGATTCATAGCAGAAAACTATGGTGGCCAGAAGGTATCAATG
>SKEP01000443.1_pt1 | contig 27063 bp, 37 predicted proteins | sample 4826901 | NCBI WGS metagenome assembly SKEP01 (sample SAMN11008806, study PRJNA524170) | human gut metagenome | biome: Human fecal sample; material: Feces; isolation source: fecal sample from pouch patient p4, p43, p49, p54, p55 | host: Homo sapiens | place: Israel: Tel-Aviv | collected 2014-03-20
TCTGATAAGGTGCATCCACTAGCTTGCCGGCGGGGGATGCACTTTTTTATTTTACTAACGGAATAATATTTTCATTTTTTGTTGATTTTGCTATGGTTCTGTCGTTCCCATTCGTGTAAGGTGTGATGAAAGAAATAACATCGTTATCATTTTCTAATGTTTTGGCTACTTCTTCAACATTTAATTGAATTCCGTATATGGCAGTCTTTTGTGCCTCTGTACCTGAGTTGGAATCTATCGCAGTCTGCATTTCTTCCATATTTTTTTTTGCTTCATCATTAATTACCTTAACCGTAATGACAGCGTGAGGGTTATCTGATGTGTCATCTGTAACATTATTTTTAACATCTATTTTTACTAATTTCTCGTCAGAGTTAAATTTTTCTTCTAACTGTTTAACTGCTTGGGTTATGTTTTCTGTATTAGGCTCGTTTTCGTTACTGTCTGAAGCTTCAATAGTGCTTGACTGGGCAGCAGTTTCGGCTTTCTTTTGTGTATTATTTTTTGCGTTGCTACAGGCAGAGAGAAGAGCTGCAGAAATAAGAGCAATGCCTGCAAATTTAATCATTTTTTTCATTTCTATCATCCTTCTTTCGATTTAATATAAATTCATTATAGCGTAATTGCTTCTTAAAAAGGGTTGCTGTATAAAATTTTTCTTTCTAAGTTTCGTCCTAATTCAATTGCCAAATTTTTAGAGTTGCCGTTCATTATCTTATTGGCCGTATCATAGGCGGCAACGTAAGATGCTTCAAAACTAGCCTGCATTTGCTGAAGTAATCTCATAAAAATAGCTTGTTCAGATATACCGTAACGGTTTGAGATAAAATAAGGAGGAGTTCCTTTTTTCAGCTCATTAATAAGAACAGGTTCGGGTAGTAGTATAGAAGATGCTCCAATGTTCGCTTGAAATTCTGGTAAGATATCTGCCAGTGAATAGGATAAAGTATCTTTTGTGTCGGTGAATACCTTATTTTCGCTATCTAAATGATACATGGCGTGAATAAGTTCATGAGATATCGTGAAATTTTTTCTTTTTTCGCCCATGTTAGAATTATAAGCTAGCGTAGTCTCGTAATCATCTTTAATAATCATACCTGATATAGATCTACGTGCTGTTTTTTCAAATGGAAAGGGCCTTATTTTAATTGATTTAGATGTTAATATTTCATCCCAAATATATCTATGCTCATAATTATTAACACTCATTCCCAAACATAACATGTGTGCTGAAATAAATTCGTTAATGGTACCGCAAAAGTTAAGGTACTCGTCTACTTCTACTGTCATCCTGAAAACCACCTTGTAATTATTCACTTAAATTTTCTTTTTTTATTTCTTCTATTCTCCATGAAAAGAAACGTTCCATCTCATCCTCTAGTTCTTTTACTTGCTTTGAAGAAAGTCCATCTGTATCCATGCGCATCATTACTTGTTTAGCCATCGATTCATTTTTCTGATTAGATGTATCTGATTTTCCTAGCAAATAGTCTATAGATACATCAAAAAGTTCTGAAATCTTTTCTAATGTATCACTAGATACATTGGTAATTACCCCTCGCTCATAGTTAGAAATATTTTCTCTTTTCATACCTAAAAAAGTTGCAAGTTCTTGCTGTGACATTTTTTTATTTTTTCTTAATTCCTTTAATCTTAGCGCAAATGAGGTCATTTTAAAGCTCCTTTATGTTATTTTTGTAAAAATAGCAAATAAACCCCTTGCGTAATTCTTAATTACATTGTATACTCATTTATGTAATTGGCGATTACGTAAATTAAATGAGAGGAGATGTTCATATGAATTGTACAAGAGAGTCTTTGCGAGCAGCGAGAATCAAAAAGTCATTAACTCAAAAACGTTTAGCTGAGTTAACTGGTGTTACTGAAACAACTATTCGTAATATAGAGAATGGCCGTTCCTGCCCGAGTTTCAAACTATCAATTATGTTAGCAAAATTACTTAATGTAGATTTTGAAACTTTGTGGGAATACGATTTTCGTAATTCTTAATTCTTTTTTTATTATAAAACGTAATTCTTATTTACGCAAGTGGTAATTACTATTTTTTTTAACAAAAGGAGCTTAGAAAATGAACTATGCACACGAAATGCCCGCACTAACGGCAGAAGACATTGTTAAATCAAGACTGCATTTAATTGTCAAAGATCTATTTAAAGAAGTTTTTAAAACGAACAACAGAATTAATCGATGCAGAGAAAAAATTTCATCAAGCTCATTATGCGATGGAACAAATCGTTATTGGAAAGCACAAGAAAATCTAGATGCATCAATTCGTGAAAAAAGTTTTTTACTTCATCAACTACTGCAGTTAGATGTGTCTTATCGATGGACAGAAAAACTACATCAGGACCGTTATTCTTTTGTTACCGATTATGTGGCTGTGCTAGTTGAACTAAACGAGCTAAAGCATGAGAGGGGGTAAGGGGTATGCCAAAACCGGTTAAGGTTGATCTGGAAGCTGTCGAACAGAATCCAGATCGTGCGTCAATTAAATATGGAAATAAAGCCGTAGTACAAAAAATGTACTCAATCACTAAATCCAGTTTAGAGAAATGGCTGGCTTTAATGCAGGACACGCCGCAATTTTCGTCTGGTGTAATTCATCCAACACATAAGATTGTATTAATTGAGTTAGATGTGTTTGACGAGTTTGTTCGCTGGATGGATAAAAACCGTTACAAGAAAAGAAAGGGCGGATAGTACGTGGCTTATACGACAGAACAAGAAGCGTGGATATTATGCCAAATTCAAAAAGATCGCAAGCAAAAACAATCAGATAGGGCAGCTCTTAGAAGTGCTGATTTATTAACAGACAGAGAAGCGGAAAAAATTCAAAACGAATTAGATTTTTTAAGTCGTTTAGAAGATAAGAACCGCATGCACAGATTAATTCCGTAGGAGGTTTTACAAAAATGATTATTTGCTACAAAGGCGAAGATTTAAAAGTGCAAGAGACTTGTAGCACATATGACAACATTTCAGTTGTGTTGTTTAAAGGGCAAAAACGAGTGTATAACCATCGAACGAATGAAATTGTCGGCGGCGATGAACGCTTGCCAGAAGCAAAAGCAATTCGAAATTTTAACGGTTCTGTGATGGTTTTAGGGAGGTGAAAGCAATGAAAAAAGTTTATCAATCGCGTTTGGTGTTGACCTTATTTGCCGCATTTCTTTTTGGGATTATCGCAAGAGAAAGTACAAGTTTAAATATTTTGTTACTAATTTGCGGACCTGTGGCTGCGTTGTTATGGGTGCATCACGACGAAGTGAAATATCAAAAAGAGGTGAAATAAATGTTAACAGCTAATGAAGCTTTTTTAGTACGTGAGGCAGTACGAGAAAAGATTGAAACATTAAGAGATACAGTACGTCACGAAAGTGCAAAGCATCCGACAATGCAAGACCTTCGCACATTAAAGCATTTTCAAGCAGAGCTAGAACGTTACGAAGCTGCTTATCAAAAAATGCTCAATGAAGTGGGGTGTTAGGTGGTGAAAAGGTGGACTAAAGAGGAAGAGAAGCTAATTTTGAAGAAAATCAAGTATGACCACAGAGGGTTTGTTTGTAATTATCGTGAATTAGCAGAATTATTTGGTTGTGAAGTGAAGATTATACACTCAAAAGTCTTACGCATGCGAAGAAAAGAACAGCTTTTTGAAATTTATTGGAGTGATCCAATAAATCCACCAGTACACCCTTTTTCGAGTAGAGAAAAAGATCGAATTATTTCTTTGTATACAGCGGGCTGTCCGATAGCAACTATAGCGCGGGAGCTAGACCAGACAGAATCTGCAATTACAAATAAAATCAATCGGTTATTTAAATCGGGAAAATTGAAGCCAAATAGACATCGACCTTACACAAAAGAAGATATTAATTTATTGCTCAAAGAAATAAAGTTTGATGAAAATGGTTATGTTTTAAATAAGGATTATTTAGCAAGGATTTTGAATAGAAGAAAATATCAGATATCCAGAAAAATATTTGACATGAGAAAAGCAGGCATGATTAAGACAATGCCAGATAAAAGTAAGTCTAGTAAAAATTGGTATGATGCGATGAAGAAACAGATAGATATATCTTATCAGTTGTGTGTAGCAAAACAAAAAGAGCCTACCTCGTCCGCCAACGAAGTAAGCTACTAAACAAAAAATATACAAGTAAATAATAGCACGAAAAAGGAGAAACGCAAATGAGAAACTATTATCACGTAAAAACACAAGAAGCATATGATAACTTAATGGCATTTTTGGAAGAACAAGGGTATGTCTGGGCTACAGGACTTGAGCCTACAAAAACCGATTTATGGAAATGGCATAAAGAAAAAACAGTTATTGAAGTAAATAAAGCGAATAGAGAATTGTCAATTATTAGTGCTCCTTTTCTAGAGCATATATTAGGAATTACTGATTTTATTGAATGGACAGCAACTTCACCTAAAAAATCAATCGAAGTCTCAAAAGAATTTGACGAATGGGTTCAGAACAGTAAAGAAGCACATATTGATTATAAAAGTTGGTGTATTTGGCAAATTACTAAGATGGGATGGGATCACTGGTTGAAAGATCCTATTACAGATAAAACGCTGCTTCCTTCGGAAGGCTTTGATTGGACGGAAGAAGTAGAAGAAAACAAAGAACTGCATACACGTGCGATTCTTGATGGTTACACAGTGAAAAAAGAACCGATGTATGAAATTCCCTTACCGTACACGGTAAATGCTACGGAAAAACAGCAATATTTATCTTACGACACTGAAAAGAATCATTTTGTTTGTGCAGCAAAATCAGACAAGCTAAAACATCACTTCACAGAAACAGAATTAAAAGAAAAAGTACCTGAATTTTATCGGGAATTGGCGGTGAAAGTTGATGAGCAATAAAAAGATAGTATTTCCTGACTTTTTAACATCGAATCAAAAAGAGCGGATATTAAAAGCATATAAATGGGGAAAACCAATCATCGTGAAAGGTCCGCAGGGGCCTACGGGAAAAACAACACTTGTTAATTGCCTTAGAAAACAGGGAATCCAAGCATTTGAAGCGTGGGAGTGCTTAACTCTAGAGCTAAATCAGATAGGAAGTGTAGCAACTCATGTTATCACCGTACAAGAAAATTAGGCGAAAAGCGGGCATGTCACAAGAAGAATTAGCGAAAAGAATGCTACTTCCTGTGAAGCTGATAAAAGTTTATGAAAAACGTAATGTAGACCCACCGTTGCATTATCACGCAAATTTTAAAGCGATTTTCAATGTAACAGATGAAGACATTAACCAATTAAAAACAACTGGAGGAATAAAAAATGCCAAAAATTAACTTAGCAATTGAAGCAGATTCAGCAACAGAAATGAAAGAAATTTTATCTCAATTAGCAACGGGAAGCATTGTAGAAGTAACGCAATCTTTAAATACAACGAATAAAAAAGCTACAGAAGAAGTAGAAAAAGCAGCCAAGAAAGAGCCTGTAAAAAAGAAAAAAGCAACTGCGAAGAAGAAAGAAGAAGTTTCTACGGCCTCAACCTCAGACACCGAACCATCGAAAACTGGGGAGAAAGTCGCGCCTACTGAAACAGATTCAGAAACAGAAGAAGTATCAGCAACAGCTGATTTACACCCAGGGGCAACAAAAGCAGATGTACAAGCAGCAATGAAAAAAGCAATGGCAAACGGCAATCGTGATCGGATTAAAATGTGCTTTGGCCGTTACAACGCAGAAAAACTTTCAGACTTGAAAGAAGAGCATTACGGCAAATTTATCACTGACTTAGAAACGTTGGTAGGTGAATAAGCATGCCAGTAGGGAGTCACGCTTTATTAGGGGCGAGTAGTGCGCATCGATGGTTAATATGCCCACCTTTGGCACGACTGGAAGAAAAAGTAAAAGATCGCGGCAGCTTTTATGCGGAGGAGGGAACAACTGCGCATGAATTAGCAGAGTTGTATTTGGCGAAGCGGTTTAAGCTATTAACCGCCAGAGCGGTAAACTCACGATTGAAATTTTTTGAACAAGACCATCCTTATTGTGATGAATCCATGAAAGAATATGTCACCGCTTATTGTGATTTAGTAGAAGAACGTGTCAATCAATATGAAAATGCCACAGTCGAATTAGAACAAAAAGTAGATTTTTCAAAATGGGTCCCAGAAGGATTTGGAACTTCGGACGTGGTTGTCTTATCAGATAAGACGATTGAAATTATCGACTTGAAATACGGCAAAGGTGTTCCTGTTAACGCGTATTTAAATCCTCAACTGATGTTATATGCGCTTGGCGCGATGGATAAGTACGACATCATTTACGAATTTGAAACCGTGCGAATGACGATTATTCAACCTCGTTTAGACAATATTTCGACCTTTGAAATTGAAAAAGAAGAATTATTATACTGGGCTGATAATTACGTGGCGCCTCGAGCGGTGCAGGCTTGGGAAGGTACAGGAGAATGGACGATCACAGACGACGTTGTGAAGTTTTCAAAAGTTCGTGCCCAACTAAGACCACGTGCGGAGAGAAATTTTCAGCTGATCGACAAGCACGAGCTGAAAGAAGCACCGCTTTTAACCAATGAGGAAATTGCTGAAATTTTAGAACGTGCACCAGAAATTAAGAAATGGTTGGAACATGTGGAAACCTACGCTTTACAGAAAGCAAGGGACGAAGGCGAAGAGTTCCCTGGTTGGAAAGTAGTTGCTGGACGAAGTAATCGAAAAATTTCAGATAATGAAGGACTGCTGATGGTTTTAGAAGCCGAAGGATTTGAAGATGAAGATATTTTAAAACCGCAGGAACTGAAAGCCATTGGGCAATTAGAAAAAGTTGTCGGCAAGAAAAAATTTGCGGAATTAGCTGCAGACTTCATTATCAAACCAGAAGGAAAGCCTGTTCTTGTTCCTGAAAGTGACAAGCGACCAGCGTTAAACAGCGTAGAAAATGCGCTTAATGATTTTGAAGGGGTGGAGTAAAGGCTATGAAAAAAATTGACACACAAGAGGCAATAGCTTCAACTCTAAAAAAGGGAATGGAGAAAGCGGAGCGTTCAGGAATTAACGTATCTGAGGATGAATTTACTGTCATACAGCCTTTTGATGATTTAAATGCGGTTATTGTTACCGTTGAAAACAGCGCAGGAAATCGCCCTGTAAATATTAAGGTGACAGATACGGTGGTTATCTTAGAACGTCAAGAAGGTACTTTGGATGTATTTAAGTAGAGGGTGGGGGAGAAAATGCCTCAAAAATCATGTAAAGAAAAGCCTGTAATTTTTATCGGTGAAGGTTATTACATCACAAGAGAAGATACGCGCAATGTTGGGCTTTATGTATTCAGTGGGGATAAAACATTATTTAAAGGGTATTTTAACACAATTGAAGCGGCATTATCCTCATTGGTTACTAATTCATTGCTTGTAGATGAAACGTGGACAATGAACCTAAAAACCTATAAAGAATCTATTTTAGAGATGAAAGAACAAATCATCTCGGACATTAAACAGTATTTTACAGATCAAGCTTCTAATTCGTTAGATGATTTAGAAGAAGACGAATTATTCAACTAAAAAATATAAGAAAGTAGGAATTTAAAATGGCAAAAGTAACTGGAACGAAAGTAATTACAAATCAAGTGAGATTAAGTTTTGTGCATGTGTTAGAGCCTCATGCGATGGAAGAAGGGCAAGAGAAAAAATATTCTTGCATGCTGATTATTCCAAAAGACGATAAAGAAACACTTAAAGCGATGAAAGAAGCAATCAAAACAGCCTATGAAGGCGCAAAAGGGGACAAATTAAAAGGCGTTAAATTTGAGCGCTTAAAAACTACGCTACGCGATGGCGATGAAGAAATGGACACCGAAGAACGCCCAGAATTTGAAAACGCAATGTTTATCAACGTATCAAGTAAAACGAAACCACAAGTCGTAAAACGTGAAGATGGTGTGCTTGTAAAAACAGACGATCCAGACGAAGTCTATTCAGGTGTTTATGCGATTGCATCTATTAACTTTTATGCTTACAGTACCGCAGGAAACAAAGGGGTTACTGCTGGGCTAAACAACATTTTAACGTTATGTAAAGGGGACTTCTTAGGCGGTCGTGCCAATGCTGAATCCGATTTTGGTGATCTAGAATGGGAAGACGAAGAAGACGATATGTTTAGCTAAAAATTGAATAAGGGGCTAAAATGCCCCTTTTCTTTTGAAAGGAGAAATTGAAATGGGTAAACGGCCAATTTATTTACCGATCGAATTACAAGATGTTTTCGAGCTAATTGAAAATAATGAATTAAAAAATTTATATCTTGAAAAAGATGGTGGTTTAGCACCTGTGAACGATTATTATATCTCACTTAATCGCTTAACAAGGACAAACTTTTATATCAAACAAGAATATACACCAGTAGAAGATCAGGAGGTAGGAAAAAATGAAACCAACTAAAGCACGTTTAAGAAACTATGTGGACACCTTAAAAAATTCAGTGGAAAAAGAAATAAGAGCAAAAAAGACGAAGGCTATTCGTGCACATATTGAATCAGAGTGGCTGAAAATTGATCCTGAGTTTGAGAAATTACGTAGATATTTCAACTCACTCAAGATTCGCCAAAACTTAAAAAATGAACTTGTTGATCTGTTAGAAGAAACCAGTTTGGAAATATGGAGCTTTTATCGCGACACAGATGCTAGAGATTTTGAAACTTATAAGAAAGGGTTTCTTGAAAAACTTAAGTATAACTCAATAAAAGGGCTTGCGAAAGTAGAAGCTATTTACGATCAAGAAATCCGAGAGGTAAGAGAAACGTACAATGCGATTATTGCAAATGTAGAAAGAGTGCCTGCTAAACAAGGAGTGGCTTATCTTGAAGAACTAGGGATCAACGTTGATGTTTTTAAAAAGGAAGAAGCGCAGCTGCCGATGATTGCCGTTGATAAAAGTAAATTGCGGTTACCATCTGAAACGGCTGATAGCAAATGAAAACGTTAAATATTGATATTGAGACTTATTCGGATGAAGACTTAACCAAAGTTGGGGTTTATAAATACGCTGATAGCCCCAACTTTGAAATTTTAATTTTTGCTTATTCGGTTGATGGGCAGCCTGTCGAATGTGAGGATTTAACAATTAGTGAGATACCTGACGAGATAGTGGCTGCGCTAACAGATAAGAACGTGCTTAAAATTGCATTTAATGCCCAATTTGAGCGCGTTTGTTTGTCTAAGCATTTAGGTGTTCCGTACTACTTAGACCCTGCTCAATGGCACTGTACGATGGTTCACGCAAACGAATTAGGGCTGCCTGCCTCGTTGGGGCAATGTGCAAAATATTTAAACATCGAACAGCAAAAAGATACGAGAGGTACGCAACTGATTAACTTCTTTTCTAAACCTTGTAAACCAACAAAGAAAAACGGTATGCGCACAAGAAATTTACCTGAACACGCTCCCGAAAAATGGCAAACATTTATAGAGTATTGTATTCAAGACGTCAATGTAGAAATGGCTATCGCGAATAAGTTGAATCGTTTTCCTGTCCCCGAAAGTGAGTGGAAGCTTTACACATTGGATCAGCGAATTAACGACCGAGGGGCAGAAATTGACCACGAATTGGCAACGGCTGCTATTGACATTATGGCCGATTTAAGCGAAGCGGGATTAAACGAAATGAAGGTTTTAACAGGATTGGAAAATCCTAACAGCTTAGCGCAACTGAAAAAGTGGCTAGAAGAACAAGGAACGCCTTTCGAGAAGTTAGGAAAAGAGGTTGTGTTAAAGGCTTTAACTTTAGGAAACTTGCCTGAGAATGTGGCGGAAGTACTAAAATTACGCCTTAGTTTATCTAATTCAAGCACAAAAAAATATTTGATGATGGATAACGCCCGTTGTTCGGATAATCGCATTCATGGCATTTTACAATTTTACGGTGCCAACCGCACGGGACGTTGGGCAGGGCGATTATTACAAGTACAGAACTTGCCTAGAAACTATTTAAGTGAAATTGATTTTGCCCGTCAGCTTGTGAAAGCAAAAGATGTCGAAGGCATCGAACTAATGTATGAAGATGTGCCAGACACGTTGAAACAACTTATCCGAACAGGGTTAGTGGCAAAAGAAGGGCATCGCTTCATTGTGTCTGACTTTTCAGCGATTGAAGCTAGAGTGATTGCTTGGTATGCCAAACAGGATTGGGTGCTCGAAGTATTCCGCACACACGGAAAAATTTACGAAGCAACAGCGGCGCAGATGTTCCATTTAGGCGAAGTAACAGACTATGATTGGAAAAGTCACGAAGGCAAAGACATGCGCCAACGTGGAAAAGTGGCTACCCTTGCACTTGGTTATCAAGGCGGACCTGGAGCGCTTAAAGCAATGGGCGCACTAGAAAACGGCATTGAAGAACACGAATTACAAGACATTGTGGACCGTTGGCGTACAGCCAATAAACGCATTAAGAACTTTTGGCATGAAACCCAAAAAGCTGTGATTGACTGTCTGCAAAACGGCGGTATTAAAAAAGGCCCTCGTGGGTTGAAGTTCTACAAAAAAGCGGGATTCTTGTTTATTCAGTTACCAAGTGGACGAAAACTAGCGTATGCAAAAGCACATTTAAAAGAAGGGGACTACGGCCCTGCTATTTTTTATGAGGGCCAAGGCGATAAAGTCGCTTTCACGGAACAGCCAACCTACGGCGGTAAATTGGTGGAAAACATTGTTCAAGCAACGGCAAGAGACGTTTTAGCAGAAGCGATGGTCCGCTTAGAAAAAGCAGGATACCCTATCGTTTTCCATGTGCACGATGAGGCAGTAGCCGAAGTGCCAGAAGGGGAAAAATCTATTGAAGAAATGAACGAAATCATGTCCGTAGTTCCTGATTGGGCGGAAGGCTTGCCGCTAAATGCAGAAGGATTTGAGACAAAATATTATATGAAAGATTAGGTGTATAGCTTGGCAAACATAGCAGAAGAATACAAAAGAAAAACTCTGATTCGAAATTTACACGAACTAGAGTTTTATGAAAGGTTAATTGAATTATTTGGCAGTGATGAAGTTATATCAAAAAGTGAAGTCGAATTATCAAGAGATTTTCTTAAATCGGAGTTAAAAGAAACACTTACTGATCCACCCACCTAAAAAGGCACCAATTAGTAAATTGATAAGCCAAAAAACTGTAGATAGCCAAGGAGAATTTTTTACAATATCCGATAAACCACGTATATCAGTACCATAAATTTGCCGCTTATTTGATAAAACTTTTAGTTTATTGTCTATAGCAGCGATTAGAAAATTTGAAAATAAATCAACTTTTGAAGCAGTAGAAAAACTTAGTTTAATAAATTCCTTATTTTCAAAAGCATCGGATTCCTCTTTACCAAAAAGAATATCTTTTGGATGTATTTTATTCTGTTCAGCTAATGATTTAATTCTGGGATTTGAAGCATAACCTTTACCGTACATTTTTATAAAAAGTCTTGCTAAATCAATTTTATTTCTATCATTCACTAAGGTAGGTGTTCCACCGAGTACTTCGTATCTGTGTTCTAAAGCTTTAAATCCATAGTTGGAATCTCTCATATTCCAGTGGATCCATATTTTATCTTCATTAGTTTTTACGAAAGCAAAAAATTTTTCTAACATCTCTTTCTCTAACTTATCATAATCACTCTCAATATCATCAAAAGGTATTTTATTTATTTCCGCAACTTTATGGATAGCGAAAAGATCAGTTTGCCCATCATCAAATTTTTTCACTGCAATTGATGTAATACGAGGGCTCTTACCATCAAACTTATCGAGAAAGCTTTCACACGAATAGTGAATGATTAAATAATTTTCTCGTTTGGAATCGATGGTACTAATAATCTCTTTAGCTGCTTTATGATCGGCATATCTACTCATAAATAAAAAACACTCCAATATATTTTTATTACTATATTATCACAAGAAAGGAAGCGTGACGATGGAACAACCAAAAAATAATATTAAACTTACGTACAATGGTGAAATCCATCTTGCAGTTGGTGCTTCAAAAACCGAGAAAAAATGGAAAAACAGGCAGATGTCTTGGGCTGACTTTATCCAACGGCTAAAAACTCCGACAGTGACACAAGAGACTGTCGAGGACTACAAAAAAATGCCGAAATCGAAACAAGGCGAGGTCAAAGACGTTGGCGCGTTTATTGGTGGTTGGTTAAAAGAAGGACGACGGAAAAGAGGAAACACGCAACAGCGTAGCCTTGTTACGTTAGATGCTGATAGTACGACGTTAGACTTTTGGGACGATGTACAGCTGTTATTTGACCATGCCGCAGCTGTCTACACGACACACAGCCATTTAGTGAAAGGTCCGCGTTATCGCTTGATTATTCCGTTAAGTCGCCCAGTGACCGCCGAAGAGTATGAGCCTCTAGCGAGAAAGCTTGCGGAGTTTTTCGGCATGGATAACTTTGACGATACGACCTATCAGGCAGAACGTTTGATGTATTGGCCCAGCCATTCGATAGACGGGGAATATTTCACCGATAACATCGATTTGCCGTGGGTCGACCCTGACGAAATTCTAAGCCAATACGAAGACTGGCGAGATGCAAGTTTTTGGCCAGAAAGTTCACGGGGGCATTCAATTCGTGAAAGACAAGCAAAAAAAGCAGGTGACCCATTAGAGAAAAAAGGGATTGTCGGGGCGTTTTGTCGCACGTATGACATCATTTCAGCGATTGAAACCTTTTTACCTGACATCTACGGACCAACAGGAAGAGAGGACCGTTGGACGTTTTTAGAAGGTTCTACTAGTGGCGGGCTAGTGATTTATGATGATAAGTTTGCTTATTCTCATCACGGTACGGACCCAGTAGGCGATCAACTGGTGAACGCGTTTGATCTTGTCCGTATTCATTTGTTTGGCGATTTAGATGAAGATGTCAAACCTGCGACGCGGATTGACCGTTACCCGTCGTTTAAAGCGATGCGAGAGTTTGCGATGGAAGACAAGCAAGTGAAGACCTTGATTCAAAGTGAACGGTTGTCACAAGCGTTAGAAGACTTTGACGGCGAACTAGACGAATTGGAAGAGGAAGACAAAGATTGGTTTACAAAATTGGACCTCGAAATTGACGAATACGGTCAGATTATGGCTTCCGCGAAAAATTTAGAAGTCATTATGCTGAACGACCCGAACCTCAAAAAGAAAATTTTTATGAACAGTTTTTCTAATCGTATTGAGGTGAAAGACAACTTGCCTTGGCGAAAATTAGACCGAGACAAGATGTGGAAGGACAGCGACGATGCGGGGTTACGTGTATACATTGAAAAAATTTACGGTATTGTGAACCGTGGCAAAATCGATGATGCGCTAGTCCAAGAAATCGAAAGAAACTCATATGATCCAGTGAAAGAATACCTAGAGAGCTTGCACTGGGACGGAGTGCCTCGCGTAGAAACTTTGCTAATAGACTACCTAGGTGCAGAAGATACACCGTTCAATCGAGTAGTTACGAAAAAATTTCTTACGGCTGCCGTAGGGCGTATTTTTGTGCCAGGGATTAAGTTTGACTACATGTTAGTGACTAGCGGACCTCAAGGGATAGGAAAAACGCTATTGCCTGCCAAATTGGCGGGAGACTGGTTTTCTAACAGCTTAGAAGGTGTGACGGGGAAAGATTCCTATGAAGCGTTACAAGGTGTTTGGATTATGGAAATGGGTGAATTGTCAGCGACAAAAAAAGCAGACATTGAAGCTACCAAGCATTTTATTAGCAAGCAAGAAGACATTTTCCGCGTCGCTTATGGCCGTCATAAGTCCTACTTTAAACGCCGTTGTGTCTTTTGGGGAACAACGAACGACAACGAGTTTCTAAGAGATAAAACAGGAAATCGGCGTTTTTGGCCAGTAGATGTCGGTATTCAACCGATTAAAAATAAGGTGTGGGAAATGACCGACGAAACGCGTAATCAGATATGGGCGGAAGCCGTTGAGTTGTGGCAAGCAGGAGAATCTTTGTATTTAACAGACGAACAAGAAAAACTAGCGCTAGAAGCCCAAGAAATGCACACGGAAACCTCTAGCATGGAAGGCGAAATCCTTGAGTATTTGGAAATCCCAATAACGGAAGATTGGTACAAACGAAGTAAGCAAGAAAGACGAGAGTATATTCAGGGGTGGGGGACGGATATTCAGGAAGAAGGCGATATTGTTAGAAACAAAGTATGTATTGCAGAGGTTTGGAATGAATTGTACAACGGAGATTCTAAAAACATACATCCTGCAAAAGCGGCGGAAATTCGTCAAGTTTTAAGCCATTTATCTGGTTGGGAGAAAAATAGAAAAAACAAAGGAAGGCTTCGTTTTGGTGCAGGATACGGTATACAAACGGCTTACGTACGTGTCACACCTAAATGATACCAAAGTGTGACACCTAAAATTTTTAATGTCACACCTGTCATACTCGAAAAACGTCAGGTGTGACAGGTGGTGTGACATCAAGAAGTATTGGTATTACAGGATTTATAAGGCTATGTCACACATGTAACACTATTTTCTATTCATATATAGAAATAGTTAATATACATATATAGCGTATATAGCGTATATATGTAAAATGGGGTATTTAGCCTATTCGCGCGCGTGAGTGCTATATGTGTGACAGACAAGGAGGCAAGATATGCAAATTGAGAACGACATTGAAAAGTATCTAATTAGGCAGGTAAAACGCATAGGAGCTTTATGTTATAAATTCACTTCCCCAGGAACTAGAGGTGTTCCTGATAGAATTATCTTGTATCAAGGCAATGTGTTTTTCGTTGAATTAAAACGGCCTGGAGGAAAGCCAAGAAAAGACCAGTTAAAAATCATAGAAAAATTCAAAGGACAGCTTATCCCAGTGTTTGTCATTGACAGCAAGCAAGGAGTGGATATGTTAATCTACGCAATGCAGAGCGGTATAGCAAGAGTTATGCCCGATATGTCCCATAAAAAGGAGTGATCTAAAACATGAAAGCAACATTACACCCATATCAGGAGTACTCTAAAAATTTTATCCTTGACCACCCATACTGTGGATTACTTCTAGATATGGGACTTTGACTAGGGAAAACTTTATCCAGTTTGACAGCTATTGACGAGTTGTTACACACGTTTGAAATCATTGAGAATGTGTTAGTGATTGCCCCTTTATCAGTTGCAGAAAAGACATGGACCGATGAAATCGAAAAGTGGGATCATCTACAGCACCTCACTTTTTCAAAAGTGTTAGGAAACCCAAAACAACGCGAAGAAGCTTTATTCAAAAAGGCGGATGTCTATTTAATCAACCGTGAAAATGTGGAGTGGTTAGTCAATTATTATCAGCGAAACTGGCCTTTTAAAACCGTGATTATTGATGAATTATCCAGTTTTAAGTCAAGTAGTGCCAAACGCTTTAAAGCCTTACGAAAAGTACGTCCGAAGATGGAACGTGTTATCGGGCTAACAGGCACACCTTCCCCAAACAGCTTGATGGATTTGTGGGCGCAAATGTATTTATTGGACCAAGGCGAACGGCTAGGAAAAACCATCACACAATACCGCAATAAATATTTTGTTCCCGCACAAAAAAACGGGCATATCGTGTATTCTTGGCAATTAATCCCAGGGGCAGAAGAAGAGATTTACAACAAAATAAGCGATATATGCGTGAGTATGAAAGCAAAAGATTATTTGCGACTCCCACCGAGAACGGAAAATATTATCGAGCTAGACTTGAACCTGACAAGCTGGAAACAGTACAAAGAGCTAGAACGGGAATACGTATTAGAACTCGAAGGAACAGACGTTGTAGCTAGTAATGCGGCTACACTATCAAACAAGCTTTTACAGCTGTCTAACGGCGCTGTATACGACGAAAACGGCGACGGAAGGGAGATACATCAAGAAAAGTTAAATGCGCTAGAACGCGTTATAGAGGACGCACAAGGGCAATCAGTTTTAGTCTTTTATCAATATCAACATGATTTAGAAAGAATCCAAGCACGATTTAAACAAGCGAAGGCTTTAAATGTGTCTGACGGGGATATTGAGAAATGGAACGAGGGAAAAATTCCGTTACTTTTAGCCCATCCGCAATCAGCAGGCCACGGCCTAAATTTACAAAAAGGCGGGCACATTATCGTGTGGTTTGGGCTTACATGGTCTTTGGAGTTTTATCAACAAGCCAATGCCAGATTAGACCGTCAAGGCCAAACACAGTCTGTTATTATTCATCACTTAGTGACGAAAGGAACTATTGACGAACAAGTAATCAAAGCTTTACAAGCAAAAGAACAAGGACAATCAGCGTTAATGGCTGCAGTGAAAGCCAAAATTGAGGAGTACAGGAGGTAAAAATTTTGTACGAATGGTTAGTCAGCTATCAAAAATTAGAACAAGAAATCTATTACTTAGACTGGGAGCTAGAAACGTATAAAAAAGAGCTAGAAAGATGGTGTGATCCAGAGGATTTAGGAAGATACACACTAACAAAAGATTCCAAAGCTTCTAAGTTGGAAGATATTATCGAAGACTTAGAAAAACGTTTAGCGTGGAAAATGAACTCAATTTACGATTTACGAAAGCTAGTTTATAGTTTCAAAGGACTAGATCAACACATTTTAAGAATGAAATATTTTGAAGGTCTGACACTGAAAGAAATCGCAAAAGAATTGAACCATGGGTATGATTATATCAGAAAAAGACATGCCTCTATTATCAATGAATCAAAAAGAGGGCACAAAAAAGGCACAACATCTCTTGATAAATCGTGATATACTGATATCAGTAAAATTATGCAGAAAAGGCATCTTCCATTTTTGGAAGGTGTCTATTTTTTATACAGAAAGAAGGTGAGGTCATGGCGAAGTACACAGAGTGGCTAACCGAGGAAGGGTTAATCAAAATCGAAGGATGGGCACGAGATGGCCTCATCGATAAGCAGATAGCCCAAAATATCGGGGTAGCTTATTCAACTTTCAGAGACTGGGTAAAAAAATTTCCGGCACTTTCGGCATCCTTAAAAAGAGGAAAAGAAGTTGTTGATAGACAAGTTGAAAATGCTTTGTTTAAGAGTGCTACAGGCTACGAATATACCGAAGTTACAGAAGAACTAACAGAAAACGGTATGGAAATTACAAAAAAGGTTACAAAACAAGTAGCTCCTAATCCAACTGCAGCTATTTTCTGGTTGAAAAATAGAAAGCCGGACGAATGGCGAGATCGAAAAGAAACTGAAGTTTCAGGCGTGCTTAATATCTCCGATGCAGCTGTCGAAATCGAGCAATTTTTCGAGGATGATTCTACATGAGCCCTAAAAAGCGAAAATATTTGAACCTAATCAAAACGAACCCGGTAATTTTTGGAAATTTAGTAGGGTTTAACGATTTAGGAGAATTGCACAATGATTGGTTAAAGTCTTTTTTGTTTGAGAAAGACGATCAAACGCTATTGGCTCATCGTGGTTCATTTAAAACAACTACCTTGGCGATTGCCATTGCGCTGTTGATGGTTCTTTTTCCCAATAAAAACATTATCTTCTTACGTAAGACCGATACAGACGTCGTAGAGATTATTTTACAAGTGGCTAAGGTTTTATCTAGCAAATACTTTAAAACGCTTGTATTTGCATTATATGGTGTTGAATTGGTGCTTTTGAAAGAGACTACAACAGAAATAGATACCAACTTAAAAACATCTACCCGGGGAACATCTCAATTACTCGGTATGGGAATTTATGCTTCATTAACAGGTAAACACGCGGATATCGTTATCACTGATGATATTGTTAACATTAAAGACCGTGTGAGCCGTGCGGAACGAGAGAAAACAAAGCTGCAGTATCAAGAATTGCAGAACGTTAAAAATCGTGGAGGACGTTTCATAAATACAGGGACGCCTTGGCATAAAGAAGACGCAATCTCTAAAATGCCTAACGTCAAGAAATTCGATTGTTACGAAACAGGTTTGATTGACAAAGAACAACGTAAAGCGTTACAGCAGTCTATGACACCGTCGCTCTTTGCAGCGAACTACGAGTTAAAACACATCGCTGATAGTGAATCGCTATTTACTGCACCGACCTATATCGATAACACTAACCTTATTTATAACGGCGTAGCACACATCGACGCGGCATACGGAGGTGGTGATAGCACAGCATTTACCATTTTTAAAGAGCAAAAGGACGGAACCATTATCGGGTTTGGCAAGAAATGGCAGAAACACGTTGATGATTGCCTGCCTGAAATATTGCAACTACATCAATACTACCAAGCTGGAACATTTTACACTGAAACGAACGGCGATAAAGGTTATTTAGCTAAACACCTAATCGAACGAAGTCAATACGTGCAAAAGTATCACGAAAAAACAAATAAGTTTATCAAGATATCTTCTTATTTGCGGAAGTATTGGAGCCAAATAATTTGGCTTGAAGACACAGACAAAGAATATATAGCCGAGATACTAGACTATACAGAGAACGCAGAGCACGACGACGCACCAGACAGTGCAGCTAGTCTGCTTAGAGAAATTAAGAATACAAATAAATGGCTATACTAGAAAGGAGGCTGTAAATGGAAGCTTTACTTAGTGAAGACGTGAAGATTATCGCCAGTGCTTTAAAGGCGGCGATTGACAAAGATCGAAAATCTACCTCAAAAAGAGAGGCAGAGACAGGTATTCGGTACTATAACCATGAAAATGATATCATGAACAATCGTATCTTTTACGTAGACGATGAGGGGGTACTGCGAGAAGACAAATACGCCTCGAACGTACGAATCCCGCACGGCTTTTTCCCAGAAATTGTTGACCAAAAAACTCAATACCTTTTATCTAATCCTGTTGAATACGAAACAGAAAACGAAGAACTTAAAGAGTATTTAGCAGAGTATTACAATTCTGAATTTCAAGTAGTGCTACAAGAGCTTGTGGAAGGTTCAAGCCAAAAAGGTTTTGAGTATGTTTATGCAAGAACCAATGCAGAAGATCGATTGTGTTTTCAAGTGGCTGATAGTTTAAACGTGTTTGGTGTATACAACGAATACAATGAATTACAACGTATTTGCCGTCATTATATCACTGAAATCGAGAAAGACGGTGAGACAGTCGATATCCATCACGCGGAAGTGTGGACTGATCAGAACGTTTATTTCTTTGTTGCTGAGGATAACAAAGACTACGAACTAGATAAATCTGAACCAATTAACCCAAGGCCACATGTTTTAGCAGTTGATAGTGAGAGTGAAAGCTTATTGCAACGAAGCTACGGACAAATACCTTTTTATCGTTTATCAAACAATAAACGGGAAACGACAGATTTAAAGCCTATTAAGGCGCTGATAGACGATTACGACTTAATGAACTGTTTCTTATCGAACAACTTACAAGACTTTGCAGAAGCTATCTATGTTGTTTCAGGATTCCAGGGCGATGACCTTTCAAAATTAAGACAAAACGTCAAGTCTAAAAAGGTTGTTGGAACTGGTTCAGATGGGGGCTTAGATGTTAAAACAGTAACGATTCCAACTGAAGGGCGTAAAACCAAAATGGAGATTGACAAAGAAAATATCTATAAGTTTGGAATGGCCTTTGATTCAACTCAAGTAGGCGACGGGAATATCACCAACATAGTGATAAAAGCACGTTATACACTATTAAACATGAAAGCCAACAAGACTGAAGCCAGACTACGAGCTTTACTAGAATGGATGAATAAGCTTGTTATTGATGACATTAATCGTCGTTATACTAAAGCATTTGACCCAACAGAAGTTTCATTTACGTTTACTAGAGAAGTAATGGTGAATGAAACAGATATTGTTAACAATGAGAAAACCGAAGCAGAGACAAGAAAAATTATCCTTGAATCTATCTTGCAAGTAGCACCTCGGCTTGACGACGACAACGTTTTGCGTCTTATCTGCGAACAGTTTGACCTTGATTGGGAAGACGTGAAAGAAGCCTTGGAAGAAGCAGAATATACTAAAGGTTTATCGGATAATACCGACGAAGAAGAAACGGCGGTGAACCCAGATGATCCAACTCAACAAATGGCACAAGGAGCTACAGGCTCTACAGAAAGCCAATTACCAGAAAACGGATAATCAGCTATTTAATGTTTATCGTCAATCATTAACTGACATCAAAAAGCGACTAAAAGTTTATACAGAAAATGCAGAAAGTCTTTCTTTTTCCACACGTTTGGAAGTAGAGAGGCTTTTTAGTGTAGCCGATGAAATTAACAGCATTCTTCAGTTAAACTCACCGAAAATTGAAGAAACTATCAAAGGCTATTCTGCAAAACAAGCTGAGCAAGGTTATTATGGATTGTGGTATACATTAGAGCAGTCACAGAACATAGCGCTAAGCATGCCGTTAATTAACCATGATTATATTATGAATCTTGTTAATGCACCTGTAGCGGGTAAGAGGCTCTCAAAGCGTTTATACAAGTACCGTGATGAATTAGCCCAAAATGTGACTAACAATATCATAACGGGCTTATTCGAGGGTAAAAGTTATGCTGAAATAGCTAGATGGATTAATGAGGAAACAGAAGCTAGCTACAAACAAGCATTACGTATTGCAAGAACAGAAGCAGGACGTACTCAGTCTGTCACTACCCAAAAAGGATATGAGGAAGCAAAAGAGCTAGGCATCAATATTAAAAAGAAATGGCTTGCCACGATCGATAAACATACACGCCGAACCCACCAAGAGTTAGACGGTAAAGAGGTTGATGTAGACGAAGAGTTTACCATTAGAGGGCATTCGGCAAAAGGTCCGCGGATGTTTGGGGTAGCATCAGAAGATGTGAATTGCCGATGTACAACAATTGAAGTTGTAGACGGTATCAGCCCTGAACTTAGAAAAGATAATGAATCTAAAGAGATGTCGGAGTTTAAAAGCTACGACAATTGGTTTAAGGGTCGTATTAGGGGAGAAATCACAGATGATTTAGCAGATAAAGCGATGAGCCTTAAAAAATTCATTGAGGGTGTCGATTTAGGGGATTGGGATCATCTTTCAGAAGCTGAAATGGAAGCTCTAGAAGCAGAATATGAAGAAAAATCTATGCAACTAGAAAAAATCCTTGCTTAAAACCCAGATATTTTACGATTAAAAGAAGTACCTAAAGACTTAAAAACTGCTTTAGCAGAAAACCTATTCGAAATAAAAGAGATAGATGAACTATTCTACAATACCGAAAATTATTTAAATTGGCGACAAATTATCACAGACGAGCAATACGAGGCTATTTTTAATTATGCTGCAAGTAGTGATTATATGAACTATTACCTAAGGCATCCGGAAAATATAGAAAAATTGATTACAGGATCAGGCTTAGATAAGCTCAAACTGCAGGTGATGGATTTACAAGAAATACTGGGTCGATATACGGCACAAACGGACTTTACAGTTTACCGTGGGTCTGATGTGGTATATAATTTAGATGAATTAGTTCCAGGCACAGAACGTGTTTTCGATAAAGCATTTTTAAGCAGTTCGTTAGATCGCGCGGCAGCTCAAAGCTTTGCAAAAAATGCAAGCAGTCCAGTATTTTATGAGATAGATGTAAAGAAAGGCTCGAAAGTTGGCGCCTACATCGAAGAGATCTCGAAATATGGAGAAAAGGAGAAAGAGTTCCTATTTAACGCCAGCACTAAGTTTAAAATAATATCAGTAAACAAAACGAACGAAGCACTGTATTTGAAGTTGGAGGCGATAGAATGAGAGAAGAGGTTTTAAATGAGCTTGTACCGACTTTGCAAAGAGCAACCGATGAACAGTTAAAAATTATTGGTATAGGAGCTTTTGGGGGAAAATTGCCATTTGTGGATAAAGGGATTCTATCAGAATTCAAGAATACACTAGGGCTAGCAGATGATACTTATGCAGATAGATTGATATGTAAATATATCTCTAATAATGTCGAGAGTTATGACTATCAACTGGAAAACGAAGGCGCAACGTCAGACTTGCACTACAAAGTGCCAAAACGTAAAAAAATTAGCATTGATGAAATTGTACAAAAAGCGATAGACGTAAGAGAAAATAGCATCTAGCCAAAACTGGTTAGGTGCTATTTTTGGACCTAAAGGAGGCCATAAGATGGAAGATCCTTACGACCATTTAGACGCAGACTACGAAGAATTTTTGAGAAAGGAAAAACCCGTGAAGAAAAAAGTTCAAACTATTAAAGATATCCAACGTAAAAAAGAGCGAGGGCAGACGAACGAAGAGTTTTACGAATGGGTATCAAGCCAAGAGCCTGATTTTGAACAGGCCACAATTGTTGTACAGCGGCCAAATGGAGAGGTAACTACTTATTACAGTCAAAATGGAAGTTTGCCGCTGCTAGGCATGCTAGATATAGCAAAACAACAAGTATTAGATGATATGAGGAGTTAAGACTTGCTTATTGATAAGTCTTTTTATTTTGTCCAGGAGCCATGACGTTAAAAGGGCACCGCTACCGAGCAGACGGTATATTCTGACACTCTAAGCGGCAGCGACCGCTATATAAATGCTATGGAGGTAGAAAACGATGGAATGGATCAAACAAATTTTAGCAAAACATATGAAAGAAGATGGTACGTTGGATATGGAGGCTGCTAATAAAGAAATTGACAAAGAATTTCCTGTAAATGCAGTACCAAAAGACCAATATAATAATCTTTCAAGCCAGTTAGCTGAAGCAAATAAAACCTTAAAATCGCTAGAAGCTAAAACAAAGGACAATCCGGATGTTCAAAAAGAACTAGCTGATTTAAAAGAAAAGGCAGACGCGTTGGAAAAGGAAAACAAAGATTTGAAAATCAATAGCCAAGTATCTGCTGCATTACAAAGTGCAGGGGCTAAGGATATTGATTATGCTTTATTTAAATTAGGTGAGTTAGAACTTGACAAAGATGGGAATGTGAAGGACTTAGAAAGTAAAGTGAAAGACTTGAAAGCTTCCATCCCTGATTACTTTGAAAAGAAGGATACACTCGATGATAAGTCGAAAAAAAAGACTGAAAATAAAGCTGGCTATCAACCAATTGATAACAAACTGCCAAAAGGGAAGGAACCAAACGAAAAAGATCCATTTGAAGCAATCTTATCAAAATACGAGTAATTGGAGGAATTTTTTATGGCTACAAAATTTTACACGAAACAATATGCAGGCTTATTAGCCAAAATTACAGAGAAAAAATCTTATTTTTTACGTGCGTTTGGAGGAGAGTTGCAGACGTCGGATGCTGTAAAAGATAGCGACACATTTTTGATGCTAAAAACTTCAGATACACCTGTGGTAATGCAACCCTACAACACTGGTGAAAACGTAGCGTTTGGTACAGGAACTGGCAACTCTAATCGTTTTGGGCCACGTAAAGAAATTAAATCTATTGATACAACGGTTCCTTATGAATCTCCGTTAGCGATTCACGAAGGAGTGGATAATATCACAGTAAACGATGACGCTGACGCAGTAGTAGCTGAAAGATTAGAGGAACAAGCGATTGCTTGGGCTGAGTATATCGACGGTTTATTAGGTAAAGCATTATCTGATGCAGCCTCTGAAACGATTCAGTTTGAATTAACCAGTGAAGGAGTAACTAAGCTGTTCTCAACGGCGCATAAGACTTTTGTGAATAATTTAGTTTCTAAGTCTCTTGCTTGGGTTGCTTATGTTCACCCTGATGTTTATGATTTTTTAGTAGACAATGGTTTAGCAACAACAACTAAAAATTCAAGTGCTAACATTGATGAACAAACAATATATAAATTTAAAGGTTTTGTATTGGTTGAAATTCCAGAAAGCAAATTACAAACTGGGGAAATGGCTCAATTTTCCGCGGATAGCGTAGGTATTGCGGGCGTTGGTATTTCTGTAACACGTGCTATTGACTCCGAAGATTTTAACGGAGTAGCAATCCAGGGAGCTGGAAAATATGGTAAACACATCCCTGAAAAAAATAAAGTAGCTATTTTAAAAGCAGTAAAAAAAGCGTAACGCCTACTAATCCAGCAACGGGTATCACGCCTAGTCAGAAAACATGGACGGGTGCAGTAGGCGCAACTAAGACATTTACTATTGCAGCTAATCCAGTAGATGCCACAAACGCACAAGCTGTAATTTCAGCAATTACAGTGATATCTAGTAATGAGAGTGTTGCTACTATCACTAAAAATAAAAACGGTGGATTTGATGGCTCAATTATTGCAGAAGGTAAAGCGACATTTGAATTTACTTCCGGTGCGTTTACAACCTCTATTGCAGTAACAGGTACACCTGCATCTTAGGAGGTGGTTAACTTGATTATCAGCATTGAAGAAGCAAAAAAAATTGATCCATCGGTTACTCAGAGTGACTTAGACGCGTTCGAACAGACAGTTAGGCAACTAACCAATAATAATTTTCAAAATGTTCATATACGCTTTAGGGATGTTGTTTTTAAGGGTAATTCTATTGTGTTAAAAGATAACCCTCTTGGTTTACGAGTAGGTGATACGATTCAAATTAGTAATTCTAAAGTAAACGATTGCCTAACAACTGTTGAAGCTATCACAGAAAAGACACTGGAAACAGATGTTGAAGAGCCTTTTTTTGATGGCTCTTTTTCTGGTGCTTTTATTACAAAAGTAGAGTATCCAGCAGATATTAAAATGGGTATTGAAGAACTTTTACGATTTAAAAAATCGATGGGCGCAAAGTTAGGCATTAAGTCAGAATCTATCGCTAGAATGTCTATCACGTATTACGATGTGAACGCTAGTGATAATATCGAGGGCTTTCCTGCAGCAAAGTTCAGTTTTTTAAATAAATATAAAAAAATGAGGTGGGGATAATGTACTCACCTCAAACCTTTTTTCTACAAGAGGTCAAAGGCCAAAAGCCTGACGGATTAGGAGGGCTTATTGACGATTGGGGCTTGTTTAAAGAAGTTTCTGGATATATCGACTTGGTGACAGGAACAGATGAAACAACGAAACAGAACGCATTTGTAGAAGAATCTACACACATTCTTATTATTCCCGAATTTATTGAGGGGATAACAGACAATATGCGAGTGGTTGATCAAACAAATCGTTATTACGATATTACGTATTCCGATAATCCTGTTGGCATAAAGCATCACAATGAAATTTATTTGAAGTTTGAAGGTGTTTTAAGTGGCGAAGAATGACTTTAAATTTATCAGCTACAAAGACAAGGTAAAAAAAGAGTTAGACGCGACGGCAGAACGGGGTATGACTAAAGTCCTCATGATTATCAAAGCTGCTGCAAAGTCTGGTGCACCAGTTGAAACAGGACAGTTGCGGGACCGGATAGACTATCAACTTAAGGCTGTTGGAGGAAAAGTGGTCGGCATTGTCGGCTCGCCAGAACAATACGCCATTTATGTTGAATTCGGAACCGGAGAATTTGCTGAAAATGGCTCAGGACGTAAAGGTGGATGGTTCTTTGAGGGACCAGATGGAGAATGGCATTTTACAAGAGGTCAGAAACCACAAAAGTTTTTAAGAAACGCGTTTCGGCAGAATAAAGAAAAAGTCATCGAAATTCTAGGGAAAGAATACGGAGCTACATTTAAAGGGGGATAAGTGATGGAAGAGTTTATACGAGAGCTGGTAAGAATCTTACAAGAGATACACCCAGAAACATTTTTAGAAACGAATCCTCGAAAAGAGGTCATCTATCCATACGCCACCTTTGATTTTGATTCCGAGCCTATTCGTAGAAATCAAGATGGTTTTTATCTGGATATTGATATTTTTGACAAAAATAATTCATTTTTAAACTTGCTTGTTCTAGAAGACAAGTTAAAAACAGCTCTTTGTTACAAAAGGGTACTAACTCCAGAACTAAATCTCATTTTTAGTTTTCAAGGATCAAATAAAATACCAACAAAAGAAGAGCTGTTAAAAAGAAGAAATGTCCGCTTTTATGTAGCGGTCGATTGGAGGAAAAAAGAATATGGCACTACCTAAAACAGGTTATACAAAAACAACCGCAGACAATTTTGTCATTGATTCTGCGACGGTATTTACCGATTTTAAATACGATAAAGAGAAAGAAGAGTTTACCGGTATTCCCATGGGGGCAACTTCTGGTGGTGTAGAAATCAAAACAGAACTTTCTTACCGTAAAGTGGAAGTAGACGGTGCTTATATTATGGACGTAGTAGGTTTGAATGTGCTTGAATCAGCCACAGCTACGATGAAAGCCAACTTGATTGAATTAACAGCAGAAAATTTACGCCGATCATTAAATGCTACGATGACAGATGCTACTACAGATGAAGCACCTGCTGGTTATAAAATTATTAAACCTAAACGCTATTTAGAAGAAGGGGACTATATCCCTAACATGGCCGTTGTGGGTATTCATAATGGAACGAAACAGCCTATCATCGTTGCGTTAGATAACGGATTGGTGAAAAGCGGACTTGAAATTAAAACAGAGGATGGCAAAGAGGTAGTAATTGAACAGGAAATCACAGCTAATGCTTCTTATGAACAGCTAATAAATGATGAATTCCCATTCCGTATTTATTACCCTGGGACTTCAAATAATCCTGTACCCGTACGTCCTGAAGTCCCTAAAAACGTGCAGGCAACCGTTGAAGAAGACGGGGCTATTTCAGTATCATGGGCAAGCGATGGGTCAACTAGTTATGTCATTCATTATAGCGGTGCTAATCAATCGGAACCTAGCCAAGCTACTATGATGGGCTACAGTGAAACAAACAACTGGAAGCTGATAAAGGCAAATATACCTAGCTCTAAGCCGAACGATCAAATTTTTCTATATGTTCAGGGCTTTAGCGAAGTGGGACAAGGTTCAAATGATACAGAAAAAGCAGCCTATTTAAATGAACACAGCTTCGGTTCCGAGTGGAGTACGGCTGTTTCTGTGACAATCCCAGCAAAGTAAAAAAATACTAATAAAGAACGGCTTATCAGTCGTTCTTTTTTACATGGAGGAATAACAAAATGACTTTAGAAATGCGTGAACTAAAAGGTGATGACTTATTTACATTACTTGCCATCATAGGAA
>SKEP01000456.1_pt1 | contig 26705 bp, 26 predicted proteins | sample 4826901 | NCBI WGS metagenome assembly SKEP01 (sample SAMN11008806, study PRJNA524170) | human gut metagenome | biome: Human fecal sample; material: Feces; isolation source: fecal sample from pouch patient p4, p43, p49, p54, p55 | host: Homo sapiens | place: Israel: Tel-Aviv | collected 2014-03-20
ATTCGTAACAGATCTATCCAAAAAATTAAATCAACCAATAACAAATTATTATCTAACAGATAAACAAATAAAAATGATGCATACTCGATAATCAAATATCGAGTGTTGCACCATTTTTTACTATTCAGCCTCTAAAGTCAGGTACTATACTATCTAAAAACCATTCATGCCATAAAGGAAAACACAAAATTTCACAATCTTCTGAAATGTATTTAACATTGTTTTTTATATGCATCATATTAAATGATTTGTAATTGTTTGAACATTTTATATACTCCATTATCATCTACATCATCGGCAATATAGGTTGCTTTTTGCTTTATTTCATCGTTTCCATTTTTCATGGCAATCTTTATATTACAGGCATTAAACATAGGAAGATCACTTGAAGAATCACCAAAACATATAGATTCTTTTTTATCCATATGTAAATAGTCCAGTAACTTATTGATAGCAAATTCTTTACTGATTCCTTCGGGACTGGTATCTCCATAAAGGGCAAGTTGTCCTTTTCCACCCCAGGTTCCCACAACCATATCCTTAAACTCTTTCACGGCATCCAGATAATCTTGATAACTATTTAATACAAATGCTGTCTTGTTTACATCATCTCTATATTTTGATGTCATTTTTCTAAAAGCTGGGTTTGTTGGTGCATTTACAGCTGATTTATTATTACCAAATGCATATTTCATACGAGCCTGTACTGACTTTTCCATATAATCATCACTGATATATATGCCACTGTTACACTCAAATCTATAGGCAAGAGATCTTGAAATACACCAATCTGTAAAATGTTTACATTGAACATAAGTTAATGGTTTATGAAATATTTCTGTGCCTTGTACTTCAATATAATTTCCATTTCCTCCAATAAAACCATCCAATTCAAAATCAAAATGTCTTTCCAGTATTTCCTGTTTAGAACATCCAGTACACAAAAATACAAAATGCCCATTTTTTCTTGCTGCGATAACCGCCTCTTTTGCTGATGATGGTATTTGTGCTTTATAATTAATTAATGTCCCATCTACATCTAAAAACAATATTGCCATATTCACAACTCCTGATAAAAAAGATGTTCTATGATTTCCGAACATCTTTTCTATTTTTTATTCAATTCCTAAATCTTTGCCATTAGTACCAATGACCGTTTTGTACCAATTGTAACTCTTCTTCAGATATCTGTTTCCTGTACCATTTCCTTCATCATCCAAATCAACGTAGATGATGCCGTATCTCTTTGACATTTGTCCTGTACCATTAGAAACAATATCAATAGGACCCCACATAGTATATCCGAACAGATCAACACCCTTTTCAATAGCTCTTTGCATAGCCTGAACATGTTTTCTCATGTAATCAATACGATAATCATCATTAATTACATTACCTTCCTCTACCGTGTCAATAGCGCCTAATCCATTTTCAGAAATAAACAACGGCTTCTGATATCTGTCATATAAATCCTGTAAAGCCAGCATTAATCCGTCTGGATCAACTGACCATCCCCAGCCTGTTTTTGGCAAATATGGATTCACAATACCTTCAAGCGTATTTGTATCAATAATTTTTTCTGCAGCTTCAGTTTCTTCAGAAGAAACCACTCTGCTTCTGTAATAAGAAAATGTAATGAAGTCTACAGGATAAGATGCAATAATTTCTTCGTCACCTTCTTCAAAAGTAATATTGATATTATTTTCTTCAAAATACTGCCATATATAATCAGGATACTTTCCTCTTACCTGAACATCAGAGAAGAAATATTCTTTTCTTTTTTCTTTTTCAGCAGCAATAACATCTTTTGGGTTACATGTGTAAGGATACACTGTCTTGTATGCAATCATTGCACCAACTTTGGCATGGTTGGAATGCTGATGAATATACTTTACTGCGAGTGCACTTGCCACAAACTGGTGGTGTGCTGCCTGATACATTCTCTGTAACAGATTTTCACTGTCAGGATAAATACATGCAGCATCCCAACAGATAGGTTTGACAGCAGCGTTACCAATTTCATTAAATGTCAGCCAATAATCTACAACATCATCCAGATTATCTACAATCGTTCTGACGAACTTCATGTAAAACTCAATAAATTTACGATTATCCCATCCACCATATGTGTCTACTAAATATAATGGTGTTTCATAATGAGAAATAGTAACCATTACTTTCATTCCAAGTTCATGACAGTATTTAAACATATCATGATAGAAATCAAGTCCTTTTTGATTAGGAGTTTCTTCTTCTCCAGTCGGATAAATTCTGGCCCAGTTGATAGATGTTCTGAAGATATTAAAATTAGCTTCAGCCATCAATTTTAAATCACTCTTATAGGTATGATAGAAGTCAATGGCCTTATGAGTAGGATAATAATCTGCATCTCTTCTCAATCCTCCAAAAAAACCTCTTGCTTTAATGTCAGCAGTAGACATTTGTTTGCCATCTTCCAGATAAGCACCTTCACATTGGTTAGCAGCTACTGCACCACCCCATAAAAATCCTTCAGGAAATTCCTTTTTTACTTCTTTATTTAAGAATGCCATATTATTCTCCTTCTTTCTTATATTCAGCTACTATTGTTTTTCCTTTTTTTGCATATCCATCTGTAGTGAAACTCATTTTCTTCTCACAACCAGGAAAAAGCATCATTGTTGTCAGATCATATCCTTCCTGTTTCAAATCATAGGAATTCATGCGAATGATTTTATCCCCTCTGTGGACTGTTGTGCCAGCATCTACAAACTTTTTAAATCCAACACCTTGTTTATTTACAGTATCAATACCAATATGTACCAGTATTTCTACACCATCTTTATTTTTCATTCCAAATGCATGCATGGTAGGAAACAACATTGTGACCTCTCCATCACATGGAGCCACAATTACATCATCATCAGGCACAATGGCAACACCGGTTCCCATCATACCTTTAGAAAACACATCGTCATTCACTGCAGTAAGTGGAATGATTTTCCCACTTACCACAGCTGCAAAATCATTTGTGTTTTCTTCTTTTTTTGAAAACAACTTAAACATACTTATTTGATGCTCTTTCCATCATATAAAACATAAGTGCATAGAAATGAGACCACGAAGGAAACAGCAACACCCGCAAGAATTGCTCCCATAGTTTTTTCAAAAATAACTACACCAAGGATAGAAGAATAACCCATTGCAAAAGCTTTAGCACCCATATACCCGGCAACAGCACCACCAGCAATACCACCGGCTACAAGACCAATCATCGGTTTTTTCAAGCGAAGATTAACACCGTATAATGCAGGTTCAGAAACACCGGAAAGCATAGCACCGATACCAGCTGATAATGCAGTTGCCCTAAATTCTTTATCTTTAGTTTTTAAAGCAACAGCACAACAGGAACCACATTCAGAAATGTTATGTAAAATCCAACCAGGTCTGAACACATTATCATACCCAGTACGAGAGAACAATTCCATCATAGGAGCTACAGGCAACATATTTACACCCATCATAACCAAGAATGGCTGAGCTGCGGCAATAATACCCGGAGCAAATCCACCTACATGTGCTTGTAACCAGATGATACCTGCGACAATCCAAGAACCAACAATATTACCAATAGGACCTAATGCTAATACAACGATTGGAAAACCAATTAAGAATACACATAATGGAGCAAATACACTTCTGAATAATCCAGGAATTACTCTGTAGAAGAATCTTTCCAAATATGCACATAGAATAGCTGTAAAAATACCTGGAAGTAATGTACTACCATAGGAAGCTAAATGTACAGGAAGTCCAAACATTGTAGTAGCTTCTCCGGCAGTCATAATAGTATTAAAATCCGGATATACCAATGTCAGTGCAATTGCCATTGAAAAAGCAGGATTGGATTTTAAAACTTTACTTGTACCATATGCCACTAATACAGGCATAAAGTAGAATGGTGCACTGGACATGAAGTTAAGCATTGTATATGCTGTAGAACTTGCTGCTGATGGGATGAAGTAATTCAGTAAAGAGAGAATTACTTTCAGCATACCTGCTCCATACACTACAGTAATGAATGGTGTCAGTGACTGAGACATAAATGTAATTGCTTTTTCAAAATAATATTTGAAATTCTTCTTCTCATTACCGGACACAAGATTTTCATCAAGATTCTCATTAATTGGGGCTTCTGTCTGTACTGAATAATTTTTTTCAAGATTATCAAATACAGGGAATAAATGTTCACCAAGAATAATCTGGTACTGCTGATTTCCATAAACCACACCTAATACTCCAGGTAGATTTTTTATTTTCTCATCCTCTGCTTTATTTCTGTCATTCAAATATAGCCTTAAACGTGTTACGCAGTGTGTAATTGTTTTGATGTTTTCGACACCACCTACATATTCCACTATCTGCTTTGTCAAATTATTATAATCTATTTTAGCCATTAGTATCGTCCTTTCTTTGTAACTCATACAGCCTTACAATATGAATCATTAAATAAATACAATCTTCATCAGTACATCTGTAATTAAACTTTCCATTAATAAATTCACTGATTTCATGAATACACCTGTCAACTCCTTCATACTTCGTGACCAATTGACCGAATATATTAGTAACTTCAATAGAACCGTTAGAAGTTTGATGACTGACAATTCTGCTTAAGAAAAATTTCAGGTGAATAATGTACCTTGAATACGCTAACGAATCTTCATCTATCTGATTTCCAAGATATTTCATTGTGATATTCACAATACTGTTTACGCCTTCGAGCAATTCTCTTGTTTCAATATTTGTTTTTTCTTGAGACGCCACAATCAGATGGAAAGCAATAGATGTTGCTTCATCTTTTGGAAGATCTACATGCAGAGTTTCGTTAATATATTGAATAGCACACTTACCTACTTGGTACTCATCTTCGTAAAATCTCTTAATCTCTTCATTAAACAACTTTGAGGTATTATTTCCCTCTCTGAATTGTTTAACACTGAAATCAATATGATCCGAAAGACTGACAAGTAAGTTGACATTATATTTTTGATTCAATGTTTTAGCAGCATAATCAATAATATGTTGTGATACTTCAATCACTTCGAAAGGCACTTCTTCAAATAAAGTAAGATTTAAATTTTTCTGTCTGTCCAGATAAATATATGTCTTCATAATTTCTTCAGGATAAACAATATCATTCTTGCTTTTTTTAAACCCAAGTCCCTTTCCTATCGCTATCATTTCACGGCCGTTTGAATCTTTAACGATAACAATATTATTGTTCACTACTTTAAATGTCCTGTACACCTGTTTATCTAACTTGAGCATGATTCTCCTCCCCTAATACAAATTAAAAAGGCAAACTCAAACATTTAGTTTACCGCCTCAGATAAACTAACGTAAGAATTTGCCTTAATAGCTTAGATTAAGTAACAAGTCTTAATTTGTATTACACTGTAAGTATAGCCGGTACCGCTTTCAATGTCAACAGTATTTTTAGTTTTTTCTGGTTTTGGAATAAAAATTCAGAAACATAACAATACATACGGGAGTTTAACACTTGCTCATAGCCAAAATAGCCAAATGTCGTTTATGTACGTCTTTTTTTTCGTCAAATTTTTATTTTTTACCCGTCTTTAGAGGTTTGCACCATTTTTTACTATTCAACCTCTAAAGTCAGGTATCATAATGAATGTTCATTACAAAATTGAAATAAACAAACTTTGAATTACTGTATATAATAAATATATGGATACAGTTTCTAAAGAACAAAGACATTCAAATATGTCTCATATAAAAGGAAAGAATACAAGCCTAGAGCTTAAAGTAAGAAAAAGACTATATCACGATGGATACAGGTATAGGGTTAATGTACCCAATCTACCTGGAAAACCAGATATAGTCTTATCTAAATACAATACCGTTATCTTCATTAACGGATGCTTTTGGCATAGACACAATTGTAAATTAGCAACCACACCTAAGACTCGTACCGAATATTGGAACAAAAAGTTTGAGCGTAATATACAAAATGATTTAATCAATCATGAAAAACTACGTAATTTAGGTTGGCATGTTATTGTTCTTTGGGAATGTGAAATCAAAGAAAGCTTTGAACCGTTAATTGAAAGTGTTGAGAGTGAATTAAATCAATACTATTTTAATGATCATTTATAAAAGAAAAGGAATCTCATTATGAAATTATTAAACTCAAAATCAATACTAGATTGTACTGAACAAGAAATAGAACAACATAATCAAGAATGTTCTGCAATCATAGAAAAACTTCACAAATATTATAATTATGAATGTGCAGTCATCTATAAATATTTTGATGAAGCAAATAAAGAAAAAGAACCAGTCATTAAACAATGCAATCTATATGATTGTTTAGACATGGTTCAATATGCAGATATTAAAAACGGTGTAGACTTCGCTACTGTGGAAGGATTCTTAACATTTATTTGTTATGGATCTGAATACGAGTACAACAATCAAATACATCTCGTAACAACTGGCATTCAAATCAGGCCGTATAACAAAGAAAGAAACTTTGTTCAAATAAGTATATAGTAATGCATACTAGCAAAAAAACTTAAGACACTAAGGGAGGGATTTTATGTCAGACAATAAAATGCAACAAGATTTAACTGAATCAACTTGCTTAGATTTAGTAAAAGAAGCTTATTGGTCTGGTACTTGTTTGTTTGGATTAGAAAATAACGACAAAGATACATTGTGGCATCTTTTAGAAAATTGTACCTCAAACAAAGATACTAAATTTCCCGATTTTATTGACACCTATGGTTTTATTGAACATTTTCAAATTTCATCATCTAAAACAACAAAAAAAGGACAAGAGCACACAAAACAATTAAATCAATTTATAAAACAAGACGAAAGCATAATTAAAAATCTAAATCGGGAAGAAATTGATATTCAAAAACCTATTGAAATGGCGAGTATCACAAATACTATGAAATACCCAGAGCATTCCTATGAATATTTGTTAGAATCTCTGAAAAGCACATGGAATAAGCATTTAAATAGTTTAAACAACTATAAAGGTCCTAACTCAATTAAAGTATTTATGATTCAATACAATGATATAGGCGCTTTACAAATGTACGAAAATTATCCAAGCGAAATCGAAGGAATGTCTATTGGAGATTTTCCAAAACACAGAACAATCGATTATAGATTTTCTAGAGATAACTACATACTTGACTATTTATATAAATATAATCAAATCATCGATTATGCAATATTTATTAGGTATAACAAGTATGTGGAAATCATTAAAATCAGCAATATTCCAAAATTAAAAAAGATGAATCCATTCACTTATACTATTGCTAGCACATGTAGTCCAATGATACAATCATCGTTCACTTATTCTAAAAACACATAAAATTGCTTTAACAACCATTGGTGTACTTTAAGATTTAATAATTACAATTATTTAGGATTGGCGAACACCACTCCACCATATATAGATCTTAATTGATCTAACGTGTAGGATTTTGTTTGCCAGTCCTTTTTTGCATCTTGAAACGTATTTGTAATACCATCCAGATTGCCTTCTTGAACAGTTATAGTATTTTCTTTTACTGCAATGACTATACCAACATGGTTGTGTCCAATAGCAGAGAACACTGCACCAGCTTTTGGTGAAGAAGATCGTTCGAATTTATCAGGATGTGCTGCTATCAATTCCTTGACACAACTGCTTCCATCACCACTAAAACCAGGATCATAACCATATAATTCGTAGAACCTTCCCCAAGCAAACCATGTACATTGTCCATATAATCCAGCCTGTGCATAAGGGTTTTTTGTCACCCATGCTTCTAGATTATTAAAATTAGGATTTGTCCCTCCTCTAAAAGTAATTCCTACATATCTCATAACATGATCTACATATTCAGGATCTCCATATCCGTTTGTTCCTAATTTAGATTGCATCATATCCGAAAAAGCCTTTGCATTTGCCTTTGTATATTCACCGAAATTGCTAAGTGCCCAATTAATATATCCATTTCCATAATTATATCCTTGTAATGCTAATGATAGTTTGTTAGTATCACCGGGATCTTTTATCTTGCTCTGTTTTATGCAATCAGCAAAAGTCTGTACTCCAACCTCTATACTGTAATCTGGATCTGTTATTGAATTTGGTAAATGTGCATATTTTTTGTTAAAACCAGATTCTGAACATTGCATAGGATCATTTCCTTTTCCTCCTGACTCTTGCATCATAATCGCCATTACAACAGACACATAATCCGCTATCTCATATTGCTTGCAATATTTTTCTATTGTATCTTTATACGCTAACACTTCATCACTAACATTTACATAAGCTGGCATTGAATAGCTATCATTGGCTAGTGCACTAACACAACCTATAAACAATGACATGCATATTATTAAAACTAATGATCCTCCAAGTGATAAGAGATGATCCACTTTTAAAACACTTTTCTTTATAATTTCAACAATTCTATTTGTATTTTTCAGTTTGTAAGTATTATAAAAAGACTGAAATTTAAATTTTTCAGTCTTATCATTACTCTTCTTTTTATCAATTACGTATTTTTTCATCTGTAAAAAATTTGGTTTTTTCTTATTTTCCTGTAATGGGGATCTATGTTCACCAATCTTTTCTGTATGCCTTTCCTTTTTCCAATTCTCAACTGAATGTGCCTCAATAGCTTTGTTTAAGCTTCTTTTACTTTTTAGTATTTTAATCTCTTCCTTGGCTTTAAACGCACTTTTTTCTAAAACACACATACCACTTGATTGAATATTATGAATTGCTTCTTCACTTACAGATTCATCTTCTTTTGTATGAACTCTTTTCTGCCTAATAAAATGATTGTGTAGTTTAGCATGATCTTTTACTTTGATAATCTTCACAACATCACGTGTTTTAATTGATCTTGTTTTGTCCAACAGTTCCACCTCCCATCATAATATCGTACTACATCATTTTCTATCGCTTGGTTTAGTTGTATTCAAATCATATAACAGTCCTTTAGGCATCTTATTCACAAAAGGTACTAGAATACCACCATACTTTATCAATCCACATCCACTTTGGGCATTAGTAATATAGGACATTTGTTCATCACTAATATTTAACAATCGCCCTAATTTTTCACGATCTTGATACGCTTGATTTAACATAACCACAAATTCACTATTGGATAACATTGTTGATGCCTCAACGCTATCTAATAAATACTCTACATTCTGGGTAATTCCTGTCGGATAAGCATCTCTCTTTCGAAACTGCCTCCAGGCACTATTAAAGAATGCTGCGCTCTGCTCATTTTCAAAAACAACATGGAACTCATCAATGAAGATATGTGTTTTCTTTCCTTTAATAAAATTCTCATTAACTCGGTTAATCATTGCATCCGTAATAACTAATAATCCCATTGTCTTTAGTTGTTTTCCCAATTTAAAAATATTATAAGAAACTATACGATTATCGACATCAACATTGGTTTCATGGGCAAATGCATCTAAAGATCCGTCTGTAAAAATTTCCAGTTTCAAAGCTAAAGCCTTTGCTTCCTTCTCTTGTTGTTCAAGCAATTTAGCTCTTAAAGTTTTTAACGTTGGACGTTCAAATTCCATATATGTTTCTCTAACACATCTGTCAATAATACTACGTTCCAAATCATCAATTCCCTTTCTAGAAACCTGCTCAATCAAAGACATAATAAACTGACTTTTATCACGTACAGGATCTCCACTATCCCCATAACCATCTTTCATATCCATTGCATTAATATGGTCTTTACTTCCAGCACTAATTTCAATAACTTCACCACCAAATTTACGAATGATGTTTGAATATTCATTTTCAGGATCGCAAATTAAAATATCATCATCCGTGCGCATGATAATAAACTCAATTTCTTCTTTTGTTAAAAATGATTTCCCAGAACCAGGAACACCTAATACAAATGCATTAGGGTTTTGCAGACATTCTTTATTACAAAAGATTGGATTATTTGTAATTGCATTTTGTCCATACCAAATACCACCTTTATCTGCAATTTCCTGTGCACGAAATGGAATGAAAACAGATGCACTTTCAGTTAATAATGTACGAATAATATTTAATCGATTTAAACCAATTGGAAGCACAGTACATAATCCATCTAGTTGTCTTGAAGAAAAATAAAGTATAGACAAATCACACATAAACTTTCGGGCTACACTCTTTAATAATTCTGTATCATTATCTAATTCTTCTTTTGAATCTGCTAAATGCACAATTGTTATATTACAAAGCATCATTCTTTGATCACGTATAGTTAAATCATCTAAAAACTCTTTACACTCTTCACGTTGCATTTCCATATCATAAGGAATAACTGCACTAAAATTGTTATTCGCATTCTGTCTTCTCTGCCAATTTGTAATATTCGTATTTACACCTAACAATTTACGTTCAATTTCTTTAACAGCTTCATCTGTTGGTATACTAATAAGATCCATTGAATACATCATATTTTTATTCAAATTGCATAGTTCACTCACTATAGAATCTTTGATAAAACGTGGATAATTGCTTAAATATAAAACACGACCATATTTATTATCTAGTTTAAAATACTTATGCTTAAATTCTGGAGCCAATGGACAAATTAAATCTTTAAACGAATGTCCCTTACGCATATTGTCCTTCATATCAAAATTAAATTCAGATTCATCACTTCTATAAAAATCATGAAGTATTTTCAATCTTTCTTCCAAATTCAATTCAATACATCCAGATCCTAATTTAGCAAAATGAGATGATAGTTCCGTTCCAATGCGAGAAAAATAATTTCTTGCTTCTTCAACGTTATTTTTAAAAACAGTTAAAGTCAGATATTTTTCTTGAACTATATCATCACTTTCTTTTAATTTATCCAAAAGCATTTCATTATATTCTTTTCGATATTCATCCAGTCCATCCTCTTTAAAGGGAATCAATATATCTTCTTTAAACTTATGCAAATCAATTTTATGATTATTCACAGTGATTTTTACCATAACACTCGAATCAAACGAATTCAATAAATCACCATAATCTAGGAATAACCCTGTCTTTTCTTCCTTTGATGCAATCGCATAATTTATATCCAAAAATCGATAACTTTTTGTATATCGATTTCCTATTTTAAAAATACCATCTTTATACACTGTATCAACAGGAATCATATCCTGTGTTGTTTTCGGAATTCTAAATTCTTCTTTATTTTGTTTTTTCAATTTTGAAAAGCTTTTTATCATACTTATTCATTACCCCCTTATATGCCTCAAAATATAAATTAAATGGCTGATCAATTAATTGCCTATGACTTAATATAAAAGATTTAATTACCGCCATTACAATCTGCCCTGCACTCATTGATTGAAAATAGATAAATCCTAGTGCAGCAAATGGCAATGCTCCAATAATACAAAGCCAACTTGTTAGTTCTAAGCCTAATAATTTTTCAAATCTAAAATACAAAAAAACAGCTACCACACACGCAATAGCTGAATATACACATTGACGAACAGAAAGTCCCATAAATAAACTTTCTGTATAGTCCCGCACTTCCTTATTTACTTTTATTTCCAAAATGAACCTCCTGTATAATGAATAATAAATATTACAAACCCATCATTTCTTTAACAACCCTATCACTCATCTTTACGGTTCCTACTAGAATCAACATGTTAAAAATTGTCTCACCAATATAACTCCATAATATTGTCACTGCACTTGCGCTTGCATCTACTGCAGGTGGTGCTTTAACATATGCTGTATAAATAATACAAGAAATAATAATTACCAATCCCTCTAGGCAGACTCCTATATATGACTTTAAATACGATACAGCGATTTGTTGTGTCGATTCACTTGCTGCGCTAGCCAATGGAATAGGCGACAAAGCAGCATACATGTACAACTTAAAAAAACGACTATATACGGTAAGTATTAACACAAAAGAAAGAACTGTTATAAACACAGCTCCTAATAGTGTTACTGCCCATAATGGTATAGAATCTAAAAATCCTACATTTGATAATGCATTTGTTACCTCCTCCGGAATAATTGTCTCAGTAGACGTTCCAAAACTTACGGTTGTCATGACACTAGTAATCATGCCTTGCACAATTTTGAAAATAGCAACTATAAAATCCATTCCATACGTAACTAATATCCTTGCTATAGCAAATCTAAGGAAAAGCCGGAATATAAGCTCCGGCCTTTTCAGTTCTCTTACACTTGTACATGTTTTAACCAATCCAAATACAAAGAATAAAACAAGCAACGCAATACCAATAGCTAATAATGCTCCATGAATATTTTGGATGACTTTCCAAATATCTCCTCCCTTGAATTCTTCTGGAGACTGAGTAAGCAGTGTCCAGATTTCTGCCATCTTTTCATTCCATGTCTGTACTGCACTTGTTAAGTTATCTATAATTCCATTCAAAGAATCACTCCTTATCCTGCAATTGTATTTAAAATTTCTTTAGCAAAAGTAATAACAACACCACCGGCCAATGTTAAAAAGCCATTGGCTCTTTGACTTGGGTCATGACTTTTTAAGCTTAAACCAACTTGTACAATTCCCATACCAAGAATAATCATACCAATAGCTCGGATTAAACTGAAAATAAATGTATTTAGATTGTTAATTACACTTAATGGATCATCAGCTGCATATACATTCATAATTCCAAAATTAATTAACATTACATTCAATACATAAATTGCCATAAAAGCATATTTCAACTTTTTTAAATTCTTCATCACATATCCTCCACAATAACCACTTTGGGTTCTTTCATATTTTTAAAATAATTTTCTAATTCTTCCTCATCAACCAACTCATAGTCTTTATCGCTTAATACTATATTTTGCCAATCTTTAACATCATGTGTAACACATCCATGCTCATATGGTTTTGCATTTCCATCCATTGTATATTTCACATTCGGATGCTTTAAAATATCATATTTTAAGTCTTTGACGGGGCGCTCACCACGAATAAAAAGAAGTGCTTCATTATTGTTTAACAATCGCACTTCATCTGATGTTAATAAATCTCTGCCTGTTCTTTGGTGATTTGTTGTATAGCTTCCTCTACTTCCTTCACTTTTTCCATACGTATTTATATCTAGCGTTTCTTTTCCAATATAAGAACTAACAAATTTATGGGTTGATTGTTCATTTCCCCCAAGATATAAAAGTTCATCATTATTTCCTACAATAGATTCCCAACTATCTTTATACAAAGCTTTAAGCTGGGCTAAGTTTTGAATAATAATAGAAACAAATATATTTCTTGATCTCATGGTTGAAAGAAGTTTATCAAATTCATCTGGCAATGCCACATTCGCAAATTCATCCATCATAAAATGTACAGGTATTGGCAATTCTCCATTTGAAAATGAGTCTGCTTGGTAATATAAAGTTTGAAACAACTGCGTATAAAGCATACCTACAATAAAATTGAATGTTGAATCATTGTCTGGAATCACGGCAAATAAAGCCGTTTTTCTTTCACCCATTTTTTCTTGTTCCAATTCATCTATACAGGTAATCCCTGAAATACTTTCTAAATTAAAAGCAGCTAGACGAACGCCAACTGAAACCAAGATAGATTTAGCAGTTTTTCCAGCCGCTGACTTATAAATTCCATATTGCTTTACTGCTAGAGAAGTAGGACGTTTTCTCTTTAATTCCAGAAACAAACAATCTAAGGGACTTTGATAATCTTCATCATCTTCCTTAACTTCAGCTGCCGATAGTAATTCCATCACCATTGTCCAATTTTGTTCTTCTTCTGGTGCTTCTTCCAGCAAATATAAACATAGTGCCTGCAACAATGCCGTTTCAGATTTTTCCCAGAAAGGCTCACTACTCTTTGATCCTTTTGGTGTTGTATTGCGAATCAAATTATTAATTAGCTTCAACACATCCTTATCATCTTGAATATAGTGAAAAGGATTATAGCAATGACTCTTATCCATATTAATTAAGTCCAACACTTTAATTACATAACCTTCTTTTTCTAGTAATCCACCTGATGATTTCAAGATTTCTCCTTTTGGATCCAATATCACAAAGCTACTATTACATTGATAAATATTGGGTTTTGCATAAAATCTTGTTTTACCTGCACCAGATCCACCAATCACCAGTGTATTTAGATTTCTTCTATGGATTTTCCCATCTAATCCCATAGCTATATTCTGTGTTAATATTTTATTTGATAAATCATTTTTATTTGCATACTTTTTATCTATCATTTTTACATCACCCCATTTTGCAGAACCATATTCTTCATTGTTACGATAATTCTTCTTTTCAGACACATAATACAAAATACCAAATGCATAGATTCCCACACATGTCATGACTGTTTTTATTGAATTTTCACACCAGACAATAGAAAATGGCTGTTCAATAATTTGGTCAAAATTACAAACAGTTTCAAATATTCCTTTATCTAAACACGGTGCAATTAACAAGGCGAACCATACAACCGGAATTATCAATACACAGTAAATCCAACTATCTTTCTTCATGTCCTCTATAATTGTTTTTTCCTTTCATGTAAAGACCATGTTCCATTCGTTGATTAACAGAATCAAATATTCTTTTCATATCCTGTAATTCAGATTTGATCACCTTATCGTCCATACCATTAAAGTGGGTGACACAATCAATAGATTCATTTTTATTTTCAATTCCATACCGACTGCAAATCATTTGTGTAATGCTTAATACACAAAACTTTGCTTCCTCATAACTTGAATATTGATTTTTAACTTCAATAAAAATATATTCACGAATAAGGCCCGAAATCATTTCATTCATTTCCTGACCTTTTAATACATACATGGCATCTGATGCCACATCATAATAAACTGGTCTAGGAAGGGTTGAATCTTCTGATACAATTTGTGGTTTAATTTTTTCTTTATATACAATAGCACTGATAACCGATTTATAATCCACCTCTTTTTTCTCTTCTTGCGCATCAGTTTGTGTAACATCAAATACATATTTTGGATTGTAACTACATCCATATGATCCATCTCGTTTCTTATACTCTTTTCCAGGTTCCAAAATTTGGATACCTTTTTCTCCATTTTTAATAAAATATCCGTCTTCTTGCCAATGTGCCACATCTTTTAACAAAATAGCATCTGGCTTTTGTGTTTGAACTAGTAACGTATTTGTAACCGTGTATAATAGTTTCCCTTGTAAAGCCAAATAATTTAAATACAACTCATTAGATGAGGTTGTTTTAATCAATTGCTGATTGGCCATATCAAACAAAAACAGTCTTTTCTCTTTCATTTTTTGTGCATATTCCTCTTTTGTTAGTTTATGTTCCATACTATCTTTCGATCTCCTTTTGAATTTTCTTAGTTTTTGACACTTTCTCTGTCATTTTCTCAATTTTTTTCTTAATAGATGTTTTCTTGCAAGATGGCTCGAACGGATCTTCTTTTTTCTCCATCCGAGCTAAAGACGGGTTTGAAGTCGAATCCATCAAAGATTTCACTAAATCATCATGTTCCTTCATTGTCATTATTGGTTCATCCACATTTAATGAATCCTGGATTTGTTTTGAATCCACTGTAGCTAATTCGAATTTATCAACAATTCTTGAAATCTTTGATGCGTCTTCAACTCTTACCATAATGTCACAAATGCCATCTGAACTTCCTTTTTCTTTTAAAACGCAATATAAAACTCCGTAACGCTTGGCCTCTTTACAAAATGTTTTTAAGTCTTCATTACGGAGTGCATATACTTTTAATTCTTTTCCTGAACGCAATAATGAATTCAGTCGTGTTTTTCCTTTTACTTTCTTTTTATCTGTTAAGATTGCATACAAAGTTGCAGCTAATGTCTTGGAAGTCTCTTCACCTACCTTCATTGATACCTTTGCGGCAACTTCTATGCCTTGTAACGTCATGCGAACTACCTGATCTGCTGTTTGTCCTCCATTGTCCATTGTTCTTTCTCCTTTCGTCTTTCATCCTCATTTACCAATTTCATTTTTTGTTTCATTAATACACTTCTTTCTTTTATGGACTCATATAGTTTCACCTCGTTTCTCAACGTTTTAATTTCCTGTGTCAATTCAGCAATATCCTGTTGATGCAAAGAGCTTAACATGGGATCTTTTGTCCTTTTCACTTTGTTATAAATGCATCGTCTTTCCCTTATACATTTGTCTAATTTTTCTTTTGCTTCAGTCAAATTCACTTCTAACTCATCTAGCGTATTTATATTCTTTTTTCCAATCAAAGTAACCTCCTTGGTAATCTTATCCATATATTTCAAATCTTCCCTTAATAAATAATAAACACGCCTAGGTGTAGTTTGCTTTGGCAATATCCCCATCGCATACATGTATTTAATATATAAAGCTTTAAACCCGGTGATTTTTCTCTGCTTTTTCAAATCACAACGATAGACTGTTTTAGGTAAAGTCTTCTGTTTCTTTTGATAAATTCGATTTTTAATTTGTTCTTCTGTATACATTCCATCATCACTTAAACTTCGCAATCGAATATATTTCGACCCACCTTTCGCTTGTACTGCAATATGTTTTCCATATTTTATTCTGTATCCATTTGCTTTAAGGATAGATATAAAATCTTTCCAGGTTTTTGATTCTAAAATTGCTGCATCTACATCAGCTTTAATCAGAGAACGTATTGTTGGCTTGTGTTCTTTTTCAGCTCTCCATTCACTATAATGTTTACCTTTAGATTGGGGATTCTTTATCACAGATAACATATATTTCTGGCAAATTGCATCCGATATAGATTGTATCTTTTTATAGTTCTTTTTATTATCATAATAACGATATCCATCTTTAAAAGAGACTGAATTAATCACAATATGATTATGATAATGTGCCTTGTCCAAATGCGTCGATACAAGCACTTCAAACCGATTACCAAACATTTTTTGTGCAAATTCAACCCCTATTTGATGAGTTAATTCTGCACTTACTTCCCCAGGCTTAAATGACTGAACACAATGAAAGGCTAATATCCCATCCTCCTTTCCCCATTGTTTTTTTGTTAAATTCATATCTTCCAAAGCAGTCGACAATGTACAGTTGATTCCGGTCACATACAATTGCTTGTCCGTTTTCAACTCCTGTGATGTATACGCAATGACATCATATAAACCAGAATCCTCTCCACTTGTCTTATCTGGATTAGACGCATAATCTACAACTCTTTTTAATGAATCATTGACTGCCCATATTTTTGTTGTTGCCATTTCATTACCTCCAAATATAAAAGAAAAGGCCACATTCATTTGTGACCTAATCTTCGTCTATTACCCTTTCAGGTTCTTTTCTTCGTATTTCCATGTATGTTACCAGTTCCAAAAAATCAGAATCATTTATATTTGGAAAGCATTTAAGAACAGCATGCATTTTTCTCATATCCTCTTCACAATCTAAAAGCATTTCAAATAAACCTAAATGATATCCTTCGTATGCTTTTATATGATTTATTAATTCTTTTGTTTCCTTTTTTACTACTTCTATATCCATTTTTTGATTTGAATGATAAACATCTAGAATATTTTTAATTTCATAATCTTCAAATTGCAGATTGTCATGCAATAAATGAACAAAATAAGGTAAACTGATTTCTTCAGTCCACGTTTCATCATTTACATCTTTTAAAGCCTGATAAAAGCGATTAATATCTTTTTTATTTGGAATACCAGATACTTGTCCATCTCCACACTCAATAATTTTCCACGATCCATCTTCAAGCTCTGCAAAATCAACAGTAAAAAAACAACTGTTTAATTTTCTGAACTTCTGAATGAACTCTTCTGGTGGTTTTGGACAATTCTTATTCTGATTTGAACTTTTTAAAAGAATCATCGGTTTGTATTTGAAATAAAAGACTCGATACTCATTGGTCTTTCCTTCATAGAGCTTTAAATTCAAATATTTCTTTATACAGATACCACCTGTCAACAAGTTTCCTCGATACTGATAAAACTTTTCCATCCATTCATCAAATTCCTTCTGTGTTATATTCGAATCAAAATACTGTGGAAAATCCGTTCCTTTTACAGACTTTACATAATCTTTGATCATAAATTTAGGAAACTGCTTTTTTACAAATTCTATATCGATCTTTTTATACAAAGGATATGTCAGCATAGGTGCTGTATCGTTTCGAATTGTTGGATAAACATTAGGAAATTCATGTAAAGTTGTATAAGACTCTTTATTAATATACAAATAGTAATCTTTATAATTCAATTGATCCCAAAATTCCTCATACATTTCAGGTTTCATCATCAATCCACGATATAATACAGTAATAATATCTCGGTTCGGATCTTGAATGTTTAATTGTAAATTTCCACGATTAAACCAGGCATCTGAATTAAATAAAACCACATCAAACCCTACCTTAATTGCCGCCTTATATTCTTGCTCAAATTCAGGATCTACTACGTTTTTGTTAAAGTAATCAGACGGAAAAATAATTGTATGCATTGAACATCCCTCCGTTTTCATTATACAAGTTTTCAAAATATACTAACAGTCCTTCTTAATTCCAGAATCACTTTGTTTAGTTCTTCATATTCATTCTTGTATTTCTTTACATCAATATTCCCTGTCTTGTTTGCAATGATGGCAAGCTGGTTCATATTGTTTCCAATTTTTCTCAAATAATAAATGGTATTATTAAACGTTTCTGGAGGTAAAGGATTGGGAACTCTGTGCGTTATCAATACACTTCGAATATATCTTTCCCTTGAATAACCTGTTTTCTTTACATCCTCATTTAACTGTTCTAGTTCCTTATCCGTTAATCGAAGCTTAATCTCATTTTTTCGCTTTAATGTCATATATAAAACACCAGGGTCTTAGGGTCTTCCCTAACAAGCGAATTTGGGGTAAATGTCCCCATAATTCAGTGCTTGCTAAAAACAAGATTCCACTATCTTTCGAGTCCTTTCTTTTTAATAGGTGACTTAATTATCCGAAACAAATCTTCGCCAGGAATCAATCCTAGGCTTGATCCATTAGCCCATTGCATATGAATTGTGCCTGTATCATCAACGTGATCAACGATCCCCATCATTCCAGAAGGAATTGCATGATATGGATCATCCATTCTAATACACTCAACTTTTGTTCCTGATGGATACATTTCTTTTATTTGCTCTATTTGCTTTTTCGTTAATTCCATTTTTTGATCTCCTTTTCCTTTTGAATATACTGAATCAATTCATCATTAACATCTTTGCCATGTTTTGGCGTTCGATCATAAATTTTGTATTTCTTTTTTAAAACGTGTTTGATTTTTGTCGTTGTATTTTTACCAGCTTCATCATTATCTAAATGAAGGTAAATATTCCTGATTTCGTTATTCCTTAAAAAATAATCAAGAGCAATCGGTATGTTTCCATCATTAATATCAGCCCCTAATCCAGTTGCTCCATCAATGGATAAATAGTTTTGATTCCAGATTTCTTCATCTTTCATTTTTAAAATTGTCATAAAAGACAGTAAATCAATTGCACTTTCAAATACATGTAGGTTTGTACTCTTCTCATTATGGATTGAAAAACTATAACGTTTATCACTTCCTAAGCAGTCCTTTTTCCATTTTGAATCTGTAGATCTCATACATGCAAACTTAGGATAATAATTCACATCATACCCAACGAATACAACAGCATGTGTTTTTTGATCCTCATAAATCAAATTTTTCATAATACAAGATTCTACCAAGTCTTCATTAATGTATCTTTGATTAACTAAATATTCTTTTATAAAATTTTCATTCTGACTTTTCTTTGGAAGTACAAATTTTCTTTTTGATTCAATATGTTTTACCTCTGAAACCGGAATCTCATCCATTAATCGTAATAAATATGAAGCAGCCACTTGCCAATCCATCCCCTCAACATCTCTAAGATACTTAAATGCAGAACGACCTCCAATTCCATGACTCCACCAATACCAAAGTCCATTTGTTTTAATATTTAGCGAATCATGCATTTTAGTAACATACACATTTCTACTTTTTTTAACTAGTTCATCCGGATAATAATGTTTAAAATACGTAAAAAGATCTAGCGTGCAAGCCTTTGCTAGATCTTCTTTTGAAATATATTGCTTTTTCATTTTTATCTTTCATTCCTTGATATATTTTTTTGCTTGGCAGCTAAATGACCAATTCCATTTTCTCTGCAAAATCTCAACAATTCCTTAGGATTATCTGAAATATTAAATTCATTTTCATCAGTCAGAATACGAGTTACTTTGTATTGCCTATCTTTGATTCCTTTTAACCATTCATTGATAAATTCATTTAATTCAATTTCTACTTCATCCGAATCATTTCGTTGATACATCCCTACATAATCATTTTGGTAAGCAACGGGAGTGATTGTACGATGGATCAAATCCACTTTGATTTCTACATCCGGGTCTGCCATTGCATCTCCATTCAATGTTCCGTAATGTGAAATTGCATAGCTATCATCCATCACTTTTTCGACATTTAAATCCATCATGCCAGCACTGGAAAGCTGCATATAATATGCTTTATCATCTAAAATCGGTTTTGCGATACTTTCCAATAAATCATAGTTTTCTCTTTTCATAGATTCCATTACAATGCATACCTCCTTCCTATCTTTCTCTTCTTAAGCGATATTTTTGATAATGCAGAATATCTCTCAATAATGATTTTGCTGTATATACATTGATTTCATCTCGATCTTCTTCGATAATTTCATTTAAATACGCTTTAATTCCACTGAAGCAATTGTTTTTTACTAATTCTGTTACATAATCTTTGTTGTAGCCTGGATAGATTTCACAAGCTTCGTACTCATATGGATCCACATTGTAAATATATCGATCAATAGTTTGAATCAATCTTTTTTCTTTTGTTTTTTTGTTGTATCTCATTGTTTTCCTCCACACTAAAAAAGGAAGTCATTATTTTGACTTCCCATGTTTTTTCTTAAATGATGTCATAATTAAGATAGCGCCCACTGAAAGCACACCCAATGCTTCAAAAAGTGTTCTATGATCTGAAACACCTGTATTAACATTAGGAATACATTCATCATACATCGCTACTTTTTGGATCACTTTACCATCATCTTCTACCGTGAATTTAATAGACTCAGCTTTTTTGTACCCATTCGGTGATGTTTCTTCCTCTAATGTGTATTCATATCCTACAACCAGGTTGTTTACAAGATGTTCTTGATTTGTTGATGTCCACTCATCCACAACTTCATTATCTTTATTCAACACTTTTAATTTAGCGCCTGGCAGTTCTTTCTTGTTTGTTGCATCGTATTTTGTGATTGACACTGCAGCAGTTCTCAAATCAAGCATTTCAATAATTTGATTCTTTTGATCATCTTTTACCACAAAAGTAATATCATCTGCTTTACGATAGTTTTCAGGTACATCCACTTCTTTTAAAGTATATTGTTTTCCAACCTCTAAACCAGATGCCATATGATCTTTGTCTTGGGTTTTCCATTCATCAATAACTTCTCCATTTTCATCAACAATCTGTAATTTAGCATTCATTACATATTGATTTAATTGATCTTTCTTTGAAATAAGAACCTGCTTATCAATCATTTCAACTTTCTGAACTTTGCCAGTATTATCGATTTTAAATTCAATAGAAACAGCTTTCGTATACTTCACTGGCGCAATTGTTTCAGTTAGTGTATATGTTGAATTTACAGTTAAACCTTCAATTAAATGTGGTTTATTTGTTGAATCCCATTCATCTACGATATTACCATCTTTATCTGTAACAACTAAGTGTGCACCTTCTAGTTCATCTTCTCCTGTAACAGATTTTTTTGATACTTCTACTTTTGTTGTATCATTTTTAATCTGCTTTTTAATAACGTATTCCTTTGTCTTTGTATCTTTTTGTTCAAATACGACATCGTATTCTTTCTCATCCAAAACCAACCCATCTAGTGTTTGTGTTTCTTTTAAAACATAATGTCCTAAAGGTAGATTACCAACTTCAATGTTTCCATTTTTATCGGTTGTGTAAGTTCCAACAAGTTGATTTGCTTTATAAATCATTGTTCCATCAATAGCTGAAACTACATCTTCTTTTGCTGACAAAGTGAAAGAAATACCTTCTAGTTTACTCGAATCAATAAATGACTTATCTGATTCTGTTGTTTGAATAGATTTTTTTATCACAAGTTTTCCAACAGGCTGTTCATTTTCGATAACGACTTCAATAGTTGGATCTTCATCCATTTTGGAAACATACTCCTTTTGAATCGTAAATTCGATTGGATCTGTATCTAAAAAGCCATCTGGAGTTTTAACTTCTTCCACAGTATATTTTCCAGCTTTCAATGTAAGTGGAGTAATTACCTCACCCTTCTTATTTTCTCCATCGTAATAAGATCCATTGAATAGCCCAACGCCACCTTTTGATGATGTTATAAAGGTATCATAATTTTTGGAGCCTACTTTCATCGTAACGTAGTTTCCTTTTGAATCCTTAATTTTGAAAGATGCAGAAGTCACAGTAACATTCTTACCTGTGGCCTTATCCTTTTTTACTAGTTTTACATAATATTTTAACGGCACATTATTAATCGTAGACGAAAAGTGTTTATCTTGTTCATCAATATTGCATTCGAATGTATTCTTTAACATTTCTGTCTCTTCATTGCCTTTTACCTGTTTTACTACATATTTTCCATATGCTAATTGTTTTGAATAAGCATTTCCATCTTTATCTGTTGTTAGATAATCATATTCACGATTGGACATAGAATATTTGTGTTTATAAGCTTCTTCAACACTTCCATATTGTTCAACATATTTTTTTAACATAACAATAAATTCCGCATTTTTCTCAGGTTCTGTGATTTCAGATTGCTGTCCATCCGTATTGACTTTACGAATTTCAATAGATCCTGTTTTTACATGATTTTTAAATTTATCTGAATAATTTTTAATTGTTTCTTCATTCGTCCCAATAGTTGAAAAGTCAACTATTTTTGATTCTTCATTTAATCGATAGCCTGCCGGTGCTTGAACTTCTCTAATTGTGTATGTTCGATCCGTTGGTAAATCTTCTAATTTATTTGTCAAACCATTTTCATCACTGACTAACGTACCTACAGACTTTCCTGTTTTATCATCTACAACTTCAAACGTAGCACCTTTTAAAGTTGCATCTCCTTGCGATACACTATCTGTTTCAAAGTCTAACTTTGTCAATTGAATTGTTCCCAATTGTACTTTAACATTTACAGACATTTCTTTGGGATCAATCCCTGACAAAAAAGCTACATTTTGACTAGATCCAGATACATAAGCCAAACTTGTTCCTGTTTGACTTCTCAAATAGTAACAATCATATTTTAAATTAGCTTTTAAATTGTCACCTTTTTCCGCCCATACAGTTAATGCATTTCCATTTCGTTGTGAATGTAATCCACTAATAGAATAATCTTTATAGTATTGCAGAACTCCATTTGTATCCGTCAATGTTTGTGCAAACTCTTTTCCATATCCATGCAATACAATTTGCTGATTGGCAAAAGACACATCTTTATACATGACATTTAATCGATCATTGATCTGATTAATTTTATTTTGAATATCTTGATGGATGTTCGTTACTGAGCCTAATCCCATTTCCTGCCAAATACGGATCTGTGTAGCAAAATCCATTTCATCTGAATAATCTCCGTTAAAGCCATATCCTAGTGTTGAAATATATTCTAGCTTCTTTGTTAATGCGGCGTTGCCCGTATACGTTCCTAATACTTCTGGACTATAATCGCCAGCACCATTTATCGTTAGTGAATTTTGTTGGATACAATACACTTTTTGTCCATTGATTGATAGTTTGGCATACACATCATATCCATAACTATTCGAATTTGTTCCTATCGCCCATTTGTCACTTGCACTTAAATCAAGTCCATATGGTGTATCTACATTCAGTGTATATCCACTTGCATTTACACTTTGTATACTTCCATTAAGAATAGTTGTGGAAGCTAAAGCACATGCAAACAATGATTTAAAAATCTTTTTTAATTTTTTCATAAGTTTCCTTTCCGCAAAAAAAGCCAGACCCTTAAGCCTGACTATCCTCCTGCCATCAAATAGCACAAGAGTAACACTAAAAACATAATTGAATTAAATAACCTCATTAGAATCACCTCTGTAAAACCAATATACAAGTAAATATAATTTTTTTCTAATGTATAAATCTAGTATGTACTCTTAGTTATTGAGTATTTACTAGTAGAGTTATTCTTCACAAAGAGATTCCTTCGGTTCTTTAAAAGGGGTTTTAGGGGGAAAATGCAATTTTACATTCACACCTATAAAACCTCTAAGTCATACTATCGTTGCTGTTCCCTTTTTTTCTGCCAATTTACAAGTAATTTTACGATAACCTCCTTCTTTTGTCGTGGTGTATATGTTTTTGGAAAATATGTGTCTATTTCATCCATACCAAAACTTAGTTTTTCTTTTTGATTGGGTTTATTTTGCGCAAGCATTTGATTGATTTGAACTAGGTTCCATTGACCTTGTTGACTCAATCTTTTCAACTGCTGTGCCTGACCAAGACTTGGTGTATGAAAAGTTGAACTAATTAAATTGGATACGTCTTCCTGTTGTTCAGTTTTTAAAAATGAAAGCTCAACAGCTGGTGTAAGTGCCATTGTTATGCCATCTTTGTTTCTTCCATCCACCATATCTCTTAATGGCTCAATTAGATAAGTCAATCGGATATATCTTTGAATTTGATTTCGACTATCACCTGATTCTTCAGCAAGTAACTGGTCAGATCTTTTTTGTGTCCCAAGTTGAGACACATTTTCTTTACTCGGTCTTCCAACACTCCGTTTGAGAGCTTCAAGCTTTAGTTTATACGCAAATCCTTTTTCACTCGGTGAAATATGTTCACGATGTATATTTGAATCGACCATTAATATAATTGCCTGATCATCATCTATATCTCGTACAATTGCATCGACTTTATGCCTGCCAAGGTGTGACAATGCATATTTTCGCCTATGACCCGAAATCATTTCATACCCATTTCCATCTTTATCTGGGCGTACTAATACAGGCATCAAAACTCCACTTTCTTGTATACTATCCATTAATTTTTGCATATCTGCATCTTCTTCAACACGAAATGGATGATTCTTAAAATCATGGATTGTATCAATATCCAATTGAACTACTTTTTCAAGATTTTCTTCCTGTCTTTGTTGCTCAGTTGTAAATAAATCATCGAAGGAAGGAATCTTTATGTCGTTTAGATTCTTTTTCGACATATAGCACCTCCTTCGCTAATTTTTCGTATGCTTTTGTTGCTGCACCATGAGGATCATATTTCAGAATACTTTCACCTACGCCACTGGCTTCAGCTACTTTGACACACTTAGGAATTGTATTGTTAAATACTTTAATATAATTTCCAAAATTCTCATGAATATCTGTTGTAATCTTTTTTGAAAGATTCGTTCGATTATCTACCATTGTGATTAGAATTCCTTTGATTGTTAAATTCGAATTTAAATTTCTCTTAGTCAGCTGAATACTTTTTAATAAATCTCCCATTCCATCTACAGCAAAAGGTTCAGCTTGAACAGGAATAATCACACTGTCTGATGCTGTTAATGCATTGATTTGCATCGTACCTAAAGTTGGATTTGTATCAATAATGACATAATCATATTGATCTTTTACAGTGTCCACAAATCGTTTTAGAATTGTTTCTCTGCACATTACAGACTCCAATCCGTTACTAATTCCAGCTAGTGAAATGTTCGACGGTACTAAATCCACTTTCTCTTGTGAATGTACAATCAGTCTTGATATATCAATTGGATTATCTTGAATAACAGAATTTAAAACATCCGTCATAGATAGATCATAGGAACTTTTATCCTGAAATCCTAATGATTTTGTGGTATGTCCTTGTGGATCGAAGTCAATTAACAATATCTTTTTATCATCTTTAGCCATAATAGCTGCCAACGATACAGATGTTGTTGTTTTTGCAACACCACCCTTTTGATTAGCAACTGCGATTACTTCGCACATTTTGTCATCTCCTTTCTAAATTATTGTTTACTTTCCTCCTTTCGTTGCACATATTGTGCTATGTAGACAAAATAAAAAGACATCAACCTTTTGTTAATGTCTGTATAATTATGAAAGATACAGAGTTCCTTTAATAAAGATACAGAGTTCCTTTAATAATATTTGGACAATATTTGGAAGTTATCTCATAATCAATTTTTTCAGGTAAATCTTTAAAAATCAATACAGATGGAAAAGCCATTGCTTTGTGATGTTTTAAATAGTCAATATGAAATGTAAGTACATCTTCTTTTTCTCTTTTGTAATAATCATAACAAAATATGTCATCAATTCGTTCCATATAATCGTCTTTGTCCTCTTCGTATGTATTTACATACTTTGTAACAAAAGGAAAACTATCAATGACTGGCATTGTTTTTTCTATAGTCTCAGGATAATATCCATATTCCTCTACTTCATCATTTATTAATGGTTTAAATATCCTGTTTTCTAGTTCTACTCGTAAATACTCCTTAATTATATTCTCTCCAGGAATAGGAATTAGGT
>SKEP01000367.1_pt1 | contig 26204 bp, 18 predicted proteins | sample 4826901 | NCBI WGS metagenome assembly SKEP01 (sample SAMN11008806, study PRJNA524170) | human gut metagenome | biome: Human fecal sample; material: Feces; isolation source: fecal sample from pouch patient p4, p43, p49, p54, p55 | host: Homo sapiens | place: Israel: Tel-Aviv | collected 2014-03-20
CCAGAAAGGGGATTTATCATGTACTTAGAAATTGAGAAAGTAATTGGAAGAGAAATTCTGGATTCCAGAGGAAACCCGACAGTAGAAGCAGAAGTATATCTGATGGATGGCACTGTAGCAAGAGGAACTGCTCCAAGCGGTGCATCTACAGGAGAATTCGAAGCTCTGGAATTAAGAGATGGAGATAAAGCTCGTTACCTTGGAAAAGGCGTACAGAAAGCAGTAGAGAACATCAACACAACAATCAACGAAGCAATCGAAGGTCTCGATGCAAGTGACATCTATGCAGTAGACGCAGCTATGATCGCAGCAGACGGAACAAAAGATAAATCCAAACTCGGAGCAAATGCAATCCTTGCAGTATCTATCGCATGCTGCAGAGCAGCAGCAACTTCTCTTGAAATTCCACTGTATCGTTTCCTTGGCGGAGTATCCGGAAACCGTCTCCCAGTTCCAATGATGAACATCGTAAACGGTGGATGCCACGCATTATCATCCGGTCTGGACGTACAGGAATTCATGATCATGCCAGTTGGAGCACCTTCCTTCAAAGAATGCTTAAGATGGTGTGCAGAAGTATTTCACGCACTTGCTTCTATCCTGAAAGAACGCGGACTTGCCACATCAGTAGGTGATGAAGGTGGTTTCGCACCTGCATTGAAATCTGATGAAGAAGCAATCGAAACAATCCTTGAATCCGTTAAGAAAGCCGGATATGAACCAGGCAAAGATTTCAAGATCGCTATGGACGCAGCTTCCTCCGAATGGAAGAGCGAAAAAGGCAAAGGATACTACAAACTTCCAAAAGCAGGAACAGAGTATACATCCGAAGAGCTTATCGAACACTGGGCTAAATTATGTGAGAAATATCCGATCATCTCCATTGAAGACGGTCTGGATGAAGAAGACTGGGAAGGATGGCAGAAACTCACTGCAAGACTTGGCGACAAAGTACAGCTTGTTGGTGATGACCTGTTTGTTACAAATACAGAAAGACTTGCAAAAGGTATCAGACTTGGCGCAGGTAATGCAATCCTGATCAAATTAAATCAGATTGGTTCCGTATCCGAAACACTGGAAGCAATCAAGATGGCTCACAAAGCAGGCTACACAGCAATCTCTTCACACCGTTCCGGTGAGACAGCGGATACAACAATCGCTGACCTTGCAGTAGCACTGAACACCTGCCAGATCAAGACAGGTGCACCAAGCAGATCCGAACGTGTTGCAAAATATAACCAGCTTCTCCGTATCGAAGAAGAACTGGGCGCAAGCGCTGTATATCCTGGAATGAAAGCATTCAACGTAAAACAGGACTAAGAGATATCCCTTACTTCCATACATAAATAAGACATAAAAAACGAAAATGCATTTCCCATCTGATTATTCAGTGGGAAATGCATTTTTTTCCTCCAGTTTTCCCTGTACAACCGGCTCAATCGTCTGTTCCATAAGTCTGTGCAGCAATTCTGTTGTGATATTCTTATCCCCCAGAAGAGAATGATACAGAAAATTTCCGGACAGTTCTTCTGTAATGGAACTAAGTCCCTCCAGGATCATTTTCCTGCCCGGCGTTTCGTTCCATCTGATCTCAATTTCACTATCTTCATGGAAGAAAATATGTGCTTTTCGTTTTACACATTCTTCAATAAAAGTAATTTCCAGTTTTAACACAGGAACATGATTTTCATCCTTTGTAAATTCTCCCAGAGTCGCTACAAGATAATGCTCCCCATGCAGGTCAACACACCCATTCTCAGCTTTACGGAATCCAACAGGAAGTTTATGGGTCACCTCGCCCTCAGTAAAAGAAACACAGAAAATTCCTGCTTCATATGCGAAAGAAACTTTTGAAATTCCATCTGTCATATTATTATGGAACACCTGAACAAACAGTGGTGCAATACCAATGTGCTGTTGTTCCATAACGTAAGTTCTGCCGTTTACCACCTGCATAAAACTATGATAGCCGGATGGGGAAACAGCTGGTCTGAAAATACGACAGCTATATTTATTTCCAGGATCTTTTATTCTGGAAACAGCGTTTCTTTTCCAGCCTCTGTGCATAAAAGAGGCTCTGGATTCAGAAGGCATCCGATTCATGTTTTCTCCATTTTCCAGTTCTCCGCATAACCGTTTCAGAAGTTCATAGGAGAGTGGATTTGCAGGTAAAACCTCAGCCGGATGATAATCTGCCGGGAAATATTTGCGGATAATGTTCAGCATAATACAGTCCTGAAACAGTTCTTTATTTCCCGCATTGGTAACAAGAACCATGTCCATATCCGGGTAAATCATAACATTCTGTCCCAGCATTCCGTTATATTCGAAACTTCCCGGACGCTGTTCCATCCAAATCTGATAACCGTATCCATAGGTATCATTCTGTGTTTTCTGATGTCTTGCGGTGGATATTTCCACCCAGTATTCAGATACCAGCTGCTGACCTTTCCAGTTTCCTTTCTGCAGGTAAAGCTGACCAAGTTTTGCCATATCTTCTGCACAGATAAACAATCCCCATCCACCCTTCGTAATTCCTTTCGGACAGGTTTCCCAGTAGTATTTCGTGATCCCCAGAGGCTTAAACAGCCTCGGTGTCAGATACTCAGTCAGAGTTTCCCCTGTACGTTTCGTCACGATTGCAGAGAGGACATACGTATTCAAACTGTTATACTGAAATTCCGTTCCAGGCTTACCATTTACCGGCGAATTCAGAAAACTTCCAAGCCAGTCATTTCCAGATACGATCCCGGACTCATTAAAAGTTACGCCACTTGTCATAGTCAGCAGATTTTCTACTGTGATTACAGGGCGGAAGATCTTTGATAAAACATTTACATGCTCCGAAAAAATATCATAGATATTTTCATCAAGCTTTAATTTTCCCTCTTCAACCAGCATACCAATTGCCATACCTGTGATACTTTTACACATGGAATGTGTGACATGCCACATTCCCTTCGAATAAGGAGCAAAGTTACATTCACAGATCACCTTACCGTGACGCAGCGCCATAAAGTGATGCATTTCTGTATCCTTCGAAGCATCCAGCTCCCGCAGAAGTGCAGCAAAGAGATCTGAAGAAATCCCCTGGCTCTCCGGTGTTGCACGCTCAAATGACTGTTCATAAGGCGCATCAGTCGGGAAATCCGGCTTCTGTGGAAAATAGTCTACCCGTGTATTACCAGTTTTTCCAAGGATCATATTCAAAACCAGTTCTGCAACTGCAATCTGTTCTTTCGCCATAAAATCCCTCCTTTTGTAATTCTGAATTTCATATATAGTATGTATATTATAAAGAAAACCGACTACGGAATCAACCGCAGCCGGTAATATTTTACAGATATTTTATCTTTCATCAAATGCAATGAAATCTGTATGATGTCCCACATATTTGTAAGCAGGACGGATGATCTTATTGGCATTGATCAGTTCTTCCAGACGGTGGGCACTCCAGCCAGGCATACGTGCAATGGCGAAGATCGGTGTAAATAATTCTTCTGGAATATCAAGCATGCTGTATACAAATCCACTGTAGAAGTCCACGTTTGCACAGACATTCTTGAACAGTTTTCTGTGTTCCATGATCAGCTTGCCGGCAATGCCTTCCACTCTGTCATAGAGTTCGAATTCCTTTGTCATTCCTTTTTCCTCAGCCAGTGCCTGAGCGAAACGCTTCAGGATCACTTCACGGGGATCGGAAAGTGTATAAACTGCATGTCCCATACCATAGATCAGTCCGGCATGGTCAAATGCTTCTTTATTCAGGACTTTCTGGAGATAATCGATAATTTCATCTTCATTATCCCAATGTTCTACATGTGCCTTCAGATCAGCGAACATATTCTGGACTTTCAGGTTCGCACCACCATGACGTGGTCCCTTCAGAGATCCGATAGATGCTGCAGTAGAAGAGTAGGTATCCGTACCTGAAGAAGTTACCACATGCGTAGTGAAAGTGGAGTTGTTACCACCACCATGCTCAGCATGAAGGATCAGCGCGATATCCAGAACTTTCGCTTCCAGTTCTGTATATTTCCCATCCGAACGGAGCATAAGAAGAATGTTCTCTGCAAGAGAAAGTCCCCTTTGTGGATTGCGGATAAATAAAGTATCATCTTTACGGAAATGACGGTATGCATGATAGGAATATACGGCAATTTCAGGAAGCTTTGCGATCAGTTCCAGAGACTGGCGCAGTACATTCTCAGGAGAAATATCCTCCGGGTTATCGTCATATGTATAAAGGGCGAGAACACAGCGCTGCATAGCGTTCATAATGTTTGCATTGGTACCTTTCATAACAACATCACGAACAAAGCGGCCACCCAGATCTTCCATATCGAACATCACATCCAGAAATCTGGCGAGTTCATCTTTGTCAGGAAGTTTGCCAAAGATCAGAAGATAAATCGTTTCTTCGAAGCCAAAACGTCTGCCTTTCAGACCACTGACAATGTCCTCTACATTGATTCCCTGATAGTATAAACGTCCATCAGCCGGAATCTGTCTTCCGTTGATCAGGTTGTAGCCATTAACATCAGAAATCTCTGTAAGACCTGTTAGGACACCTTTACCTGCGGAATCACGCAGACCTCTTTTTACATCATATTCTACATACAAATTTGGATTGATATGATGATTTTTGAGCAGTTCCTGTTCAAAGAATCTCATTCTTTCACGAAGCTGTTTGGAGTCTTCCAGACTCATCATTTCATGTTTTTCCATAATATCTTTCCTCATTTCCCCATTATTTATGTAAGTATATCTGCTAAAAAACACTGATACAGGAAAAGATGAGCAGCATCTCTGCAATCAGTGTTTTGGTATGGCGAACATTTGTGTTTTTACCTATTTAATGATTGTACAGGAAAGCAAAGGGAAAGGCAAGCTAAAGATTGTACTTTTTTCTGTACAATCAAAGTGGTAACACTTTAAAATTATACAGAGGCAGTGAGGAATACAAGGAATATTTTTCTGTAATTATAACATAAAACCAGGAAATATGATATAATAGGCAACAGTAATTGCAGGAAAAAAGGAGTGCGAAAGAAATGTCAGAAAGAAAAATGAAACGTGTTGAGGACTCATTGACGGAACAGTCTCATTTATTAATGCCCAAATGCCTGAATGCTGCAGGCTATTTATTCGGAGGCCAGCTGCTGGCCTGGATCGATGAAACAGCAGGGATCGTTGCCAAACGTCATGCAGAAATGAATGTTGTGACAGTAGCTGTTGACAATATGTATTTTAAAGCCGGTGCCAAAGTAAACGACACGATCGTTTTGATCGGCCGCCTTACTCACGTAGGACGTTCCTCCATGGAAGTCCGCATTGATACTTACTGCGAAGCTCTCGATGGAACCAGAACCATGATCAACCGTGCCTATTTCACAATGGTGGGAACAGATGAAAACCAGCATCCTGTAGAAGTTCCGGGACTTATCATTGAGGGAGTCACACAGCAGATTGAGAACGAGTCTGCCCAGAAACGTGCGAAACTCTGGAAAGTCCGCAGACATGAAGGATTCTGATCTGTCTGCGAAATATCAGATGTTCAAGTGAATATTCGCAATCCGCTTTGCTATGTGCTTGATTTGGTTAAATTATCGCATATACTGTTTTTTATATTTTGAATGTACAGAGTATAAATGACAGCATCAGAACTGAAGACATCTAGGCAACCGGAATGGAACTTCCGGAAGAAGTCAATGCAAATGAAAAACTCTGCGAAGTTCTCGAGAAAATCCGTGGAACAGCAGCCTGGACGAAATCAAAGTACCATCCGTAGCAGTCCAGAGAACTGCAAGACGTATCATGGACGGTTTCGTTTATGTCCGTAAATAAATGCATACGAAAATACCCCTCTGCTATTCTGACAGAAGGGTATTTTTCAGTTCATTAATCAGTATCTGTACAAATTCCGCCGTCTCTTCGCCTGTATACAATGTATTGTCATCCAGACTGGACAGATAGTCCATAAAAGTAGTAAGAATACTGGATTCATTAATTACCAGACAGATGGTACGATTATGTATATTGTTAAACAGCAGGTAGCCGAAATTTTTATTTACACACAGATGAAGATTATCTGAAAGCTGATTTAAAGGATTTTTCAACAGACGATAATTTCCATTCTGACAACAGGGAAGGATCCGTTCCATCAGATGGATTCTCTCTTTTACAGTAAGAGGTCTGTAAAAACAGTCCGGAATTTCCTTGATCCGTCCCTGTCTGGCGAATTCAGCCAATCCCCTCTTGGTAAAATATACATGAGCAAGACCATTTTCCATTTTGGTCTGATTCGCATTCAGAAGTGCTGTCATCTGTTCGATTGCCATGTCTCTGTCGGGAAATTCCGGTATAATTGCTCCATTCAGAATCTGCCTGTCCACAAATGGCACCATACATGCCTCCGGCTGAAGTACATAACTTGGTGTTTCACTGTAAACAGGACTGCTGAAATCATTTCCATCCATAGACAAATATTCTGTAGCGCAAAATAATGGATGACATTTATCCTGATACGAATCATACAAACTCCAGAGCATAGAAATCACCGCTGGATTTCTGTGAAGGATTCCCATTGTATAATCTGAATTACAGGTAATAGCATATTCTGAAGATAATATCATACAGGAAAGACCATTCATACTGTAATAGTGGGCAAATATGTCCTCATAAAAAAAATATGGATGATAATCCATGTTTGAGAAATACAGTGGCAGGATTTTATTCAGATACAACAGATTATAGATTTCATGATTATCTGACATCTGATTCGTCTTACTCATACAAAATGTATGCTCGATTTTTAAATTTCCATTGGGTTTCAGGCTGGAAAGCATATTCAGCAAAAAATCATAATCAGGCTGTAATAACAGAGCAATTTTTCCAGAAGATTTCTGTATTTCCAAAGAAACCATATAATACAGAAGATGATTTAATTCCAGATGAGTGGAAACTGCAATACAGTCAGATGTATTTATCATATCTATATTATAGTCATCGTCAGCCTTCATTTTCTTTAAAACATCCAGAAACAATACTGGTTTTGCGGAAAAGGTTTTGGGAAAATCTACCAGATAATTCTCTGTATACTTCCGCTTATAATAAAGGTCCCTGCCTATCTTTGAAATAGTATAGGCCTCTTTGAATTTTTGATATTCCGCAGGAGTCAGATGGAGAAATTCAGCTATTTTCTGAAATACTGCTTCTGATGTGGGATTGCGTTTTCCATTAATGATTTTATACATGGTCGAACGGTCAAGACTACAATATTCCAGGAGCGCATATACTTTGATTTCTTTTTCTTCGATATAGGAACTGAGCAGATCGGAAAATTCTGACATAGCTTTTATACACCTCTATTACTTTGTTTTCATTATCTGTATCATACCATTTTTTACCCAAAGAGGAAAGTCTGATCATAACACTATTTTGTATTAAATCAAGCACGTCAGAAAGGCCATCTTTTTTATATCATAGGAATTTTCTATAGAATAAAATATCCCGGGTAAGGCTGTAAAAAGCCTGTACCCGGGGTAAACTGTTCTTTTAATTATTCCATCTGTTCTGCATCATCTGTATTATCTTCCCAGGAGGTATCATCCTGGCTGTTATCACTGCTGTCATCCAGTGACGGATCTTCTGTATAATTTCCATCAGAGTCTTCTGTAGGATATGTTACCTGATCGGAACTGTTTCCGTCATCGGGATTCTCGTAATCAATCTGGTCATCCGAAGTGTCCGGCTGCGTATCATCATATCCGGAATTATCATCATCGCTGTTATCTGTACTATCCTGATCACTGTAATCAGCAGAAGTATCACTGTTATCGTAACTGTAATCAGTATTGTAATCATAATTACTGTCCTGTGTATAGATGGGGAAATCTTCCTCCTGTGCCTCGGCCTGCGCCTGCGCCTCAGCAGCTGTCTCCGGAGCCTCTGTAAAGGTTGTTACGCCTTTTGAAACACTACTGTCCTTCGGGGCAACTACAGAAACTGCTATCATAGCACCACAAAGGAGAATGGCTGTTCCTGCTATCTGTAATTCGTCTATATATTTCATATCTCATCTCTCCTGTTAATCATATTCCAGACAAATTATAAGCTTGTATCTGATAATCTTTGTAAAATTAATTTTCTATCATAATAACATAATCTGAGAAAATATGACACCTGCATTGCGAAAAAAACTTTCCGGTGATAAAATAAATGTCAATGACATTCAAAGGAGGAACGACATTTTGAAAACCATAAAGTTGAACGGAATCTGGGAACTAAGCGAAGGAAACGATCATTCCCTCTGCCATGTTCAGGTACCCGGAACTGTATTGTCCGGACTGCTGAACGCAGGTAAAATTGAGGATCCATTTTACCGAACTAATGAAGAGCAGACCAGAAAATTATTCTGGAAAGATTATGTATTTGAACGCAGCTTTTCTGTGGAGGCAGATCTGCTCACGGAAGATCAGATTCTGTTGATCTGTGAAGGTCTGGATACTCTTACAGATATCTACATTAATGATCATCTTATAGCAGCTACAGATAACATGCACCGTACATGGAAATTTCCTGTAAAAGAGTATCTGAAAGAGGGCGAAAACCAGATTCGTATCATATTTCACTCTGTTCTCCGGTATATTGAAAACTATACTTATGCAGAACACAAGGAAATACATTATGTGCCCTGCGGTGGAATGAAAGGCAATCAGCTCCTGCGAAAAGCACATTCCATGTTCGGGTGGGACTGGGGTCCACAGACCATTGATGCAGGAATTTTCCGTGATATTTATCTGGAAGGATTCAGCCACCCACGTATGGAAGACATCATATTCCATCAGAAACATCAGGACGGCAAAGTTACTGTAACAGCAGAGATACAGCTTGGCAAAAAGAATATTTCCCTCAACAACTGCTGCGATCATACAGTTTCCAATACTGTCAGTCCGGACTATAAATATAAAAACTATACCGTAAATATTGAAATCAGCGGTCCGGACTATACCCGGAATCAGACACTGACAGCAGACCAGAACGGTAGAGTAACTTTCACATTTGATATTGAAAATCCACATTTATGGTGGCCTAACGGATACGGCAAACAGCCTCTTTATAATGTAACCGTAACACTCCGAAGCAACACTGATAACATCCTGGAAACAGTCAACAGACGAATCGGTCTGCGCACTTTAACCATAAGTCAGGAGAAAGATCAGTGGGGCAGTGAGTTCGCATTCTGCGTCAACGGTCTGAAAATTTTTACAAGAGGCGGAAACTATATTCCGGAAGACTGTCTGTACACCAGAATTTCCCATGAAACCCAGAAATATCTGCTGGAATCCTGCAAAAGAGCCAACTTTAACTGCGTCCGTGTGTGGGGCGGCGGCTATTATCCATCCGATCATTTCTATGATCTCTGCGATGAAATGGGGCTTATCGTATGGCAGGATCTGATGTATGCCTGCAATGTATATGACGTAACAAAAGCATTCGGAGAAAGCTGCCGACAGGAGACTCTGGATAACGTAAAACGTCTCCGTCATCATGCAAGCCTGGGCTTATGGTGTGGAAATAATGAGATTGAATCTGCCTGGAATCACTGGCAGGATTTCCAGACAGAGACCCCTTATCTCCGCGCAGATTACGTAAAATTATTCGAAGATATCCTTCCGGATGCAGTGAAAGAAACAGATCAGGATACTTTCTACTGGCCGTCTTCCCCGTCATCAGGAGGTTGCTTTGACAACCCGGATGATGAAAACAGAGGTGACACCCATTACTGGGATGTATGGCATGGACAGAAACCATTCACAGACTATCAGAAATACCATTTCCGTTTCTGTTCAGAATTCGGTTTTCAGTCATTCCCATGCATGAAAACAGTAGAAAGCTATACAGAAGAAAAAGATCGAAACATTTTCTCCAGAGTAATGGAAAGCCATCAGAAAAATGACGCTGCAAACGGTAAAATCCTCTATTATTTATCCGAGAACTTCCAATATCCGCATGACCTGAACCACTTGCTGTATGTCAGCCAGATTCTTCAGGGAATGGCAATGAAATATGGTGTAGACCACTGGAGACGAAACAGAGGCCGCTGCATGGGAACCCTTTACTGGCAGGTAAATGACAACTGGCCGGTAGCTTCATGGTCAAGTATTGATTACTTTGGACGCTGGAAAGCACTGCATTATATGGCAAAGAAATTCTATGCACCGCTGGCAGTGAGCATGAGAAAAGATGGAGAAATTTTCAGAGCATATCTGGAAAACGAAACTGCTCAGACTCAGGAATGGACCGCCACAATTTCTGTCAAAAACATGAAATGTGAAATCCTTGATTCCGTACAGGCAGCCGGATCAACTACGCCTTTCAAAGCTGAAGAAATCATCCAGATTGATGTATCAAACTGGAAAAAACAGGAAGATTATGTATTTGTAGAAACTGTATTGAAGCTTTCTGACGGTACAGTTCTCACAGACACAGAAACACTGGTTCCATACAAATATGTGGAGCTCGAAACTCCTGAGATCAATATAGATGTAGAAGAGCAAAAAGATACCTATTTACTCAAAATAAAAGCAAACTGCTTTGTACCATTCCTGTCTCTGGACTTCAAAGATGCTGATGTAACACTCGAAGATAATTTCTTCCATATTACAGATACTGAAGAAAAAGTAATCCGTGCAGACAAAAAAAACATCTGGAATGGTTCATTTAAAAATGCTCAGGATATGAAAAACAGACTGGAAATTCTTACATTGATTCCTGTAAAGGACGGCGTTCGCAATTAAGGCAGGGGACTTACCTGATTTGGTTAAATATTGCATAAAACAGCCGTCATACTATAACAGCATTTTGTATAGTATAGCGGTTGTTTTTCGTTAATATGTCAATATGCTCCTGCAAAAGTCAGAAAAATCGAAAAAAACTGGATTCTGTCCGAAAAATCTGTTATTATAAAGACTGCATGAATATAATCAGGGTGCCAAAAACTCCCTGAAATTATAAATTTTTCAAACAGAGGTGTCATTTATGAGCTGGTATAACGAGGCAATTTTCTATCACATCTACCCACTGGGCTTAACCGGTGCGCCGAAACACAATGACTACAGTGCTCCAGTTTCCCGTCTGAACACATTACTTCCATGGATTGACCACATCAAAGAAATCGGATGTACAGCATTATACATTGGACCTTTATTCGAGAGTGTGGGACATGGTTACGAAACTACTGATTACAAGAAGCTGGATTCCCGTCTTGGAACGAACGAAGATCTCAAAAACTTCGTAGATGCATGTCATGAAAAAGGAATCAAAGTTATTTTCGACGGCGTATTTAACCATACAGGTCGTGATTTCTTCGCATTCAAAGACATTCAGCAGAACCGTGAACATTCCAGATATCTCAACTGGTACTGTAATGTAAACTTCGGTGGAAACAATGAATACAACGACGGTTTCTCCTACGAAAACTGGGGTGGCTATAACCTCCTGGTAAAATTAAATCAAAGAAATCCGGAAGTACAGAATTACATCTGCGATGTGATCCGTTTCTGGGTATCCGAATTTGATGTAGATGGAATCCGCCTTGACGCAGCAGACGTTCTTGATTTCGATTTCATGCGTGCCCTGCGCCGTACAGCAGCAGAAGTAAAAGAAGATTTCTGGCTTATGGGCGAGGTCATCCACGGAGATTACAGCCGCTGGGTAAACGGAGAAACTCTTCACAGCGTAACAAACTACGCACTGCACAAAGCACTCTACAGTGGACACAATGATCATAACTATTTCGAGATCGCCCATACTGTAAAATATCTCCAGAATATGGGAAACCTGGATCTCTACAACTTTGTGGACAACCATGACGTAGAACGTATTTATACCAAGCTTTCCAATAAAGCACTTTTTGCACCTGTCCATGTATTACTCTATACACTTCCAGGTATACCAAGCATCTATTATGGTTCCGAATTCGGCATCGAGGGAAAGAAAGAGAAATTCTCAGACGACAGTCTCAGACCTGCGTTGAACCTCGAAGATTATGCAGATGCTGTACAGAAGAATCCATGCACTGCACTGATCGCAGCCCTTGGAAAAGTAAGACAGCATACACCTGCGTTAAGCTACGGAAGCTATGCAGAACTCCAGCTTACCAACCGCCAGTTCGCATTTGCCCGTGACCTTGATGGAGTTCGCGTGATCGTTACTGTAAATAATGATGACAACGCAGCAGGCATGAACCTCCCGGCAGGAAACTGCGCAGAATACATCGGAACCTTAACAGGTCAGAAAGTATCCGTCCAGGGTGGCTGCATCAATGTAACAGTAGCTGCCAACAGCGGAGAAATCTGGGTTCCTGCAGGCGAAATGCCGGAATATACACCTGTAAAAACAGAAATTCCAACTGAAACTGCAAAAGCAGAAGAAAAAATAGCAGAGCCAGTTTCCATCCAGTCGGAAACTCCTGTACAGGATGTAAATCTCGCAGCTGCAGAAACCGCAGCAGCGAAAGCTGAAGAACAGCAGCCGGAAAAAACAGCTGAAAACCATACTTCTGAGGCAGCCGCAGTTCCTGAAGAACCAGTTAAGACAGTAACAGTAGATCCAAATAAATCTCCGGAAGACATGACTGTAGAAGAATTACAGCAGGCTATCCTTGCCAAAATGGCAAATAATGGTTCTGTTACAGACCAGATGAAGAAAACCGTATATGACAACATCTGGCATGATTCTCTGGTAAACTGGTTTAAGAGCTTCCGCTGATCAGATATCGTAAAATAACTCAACAAAACATATGATTTTATTCCCTTAGTTCAAAAGAGACTGCAGCCGATAGAAGCCGCCGTCTCTTTTATACGAAGTACAGGAACATGGAAGAAACGGCTGTAATTTTTATGGCGGAAATTATGAAAAAAACTGAAAACTCTTTAAATACTATTTACATACCAGAAAGACTGCAGAAATTACTGAGCTCTATTTCAAGATATCCTATGACAGTAATAACAGCACCTATGGGATACGGAAAATCCACGGCAGTAAACTGGTATTTGTCCCAATGCATGAAAACAGAATCAGCAGTCTCTGTCCGGATCAATGTCTATTCAGACAATCTGTCTGTTTTCTGGAAAGGAATTCGGAACAGTTTCTCACGATTGGGGATAACTCTTCTGAACGAATACGATTGTCCCGCTGATACTGCATCAGCAGAATTTATTGCTGATGATTTCATCCATTCCTTTCAAAGCGATCTGTCCTGCTACATATTTATCGATGATTTTCATCTGCTGAAAAACAAACACATTGCAAACTTTTTCGGCTGTCTTGCCAAAAGACTTCCCGAAAATATCCATCTGATCCTTGCCAGCCGTGACCGCATTTTTTCAGATGCCTCACTTCTTCTGTTGGGGAGGAATCTCTATCAGATCAATGTGGATCAACTGCGTCTGAACAGATCAGAAATTGGTATATATGCCCGCAGATGTGGAATTATGCTGAACGAGTCTTCACTGGAAATACTTTCAGATTCCAGCGAAGGCTGGTTTTCTGCTGTATATCTGAATTTATGTGTCTATCTAAAAGAAGGCGAATTTGCGAACCACAGATCAGATATTTACAGAATGTTTGCTGCTGCCATGATTCTTCCTCTGCCGGAAATGCAGCAGGAATTCCTGACTGTAATGGGACTTGCGGATGAATTTACAGATGATATGGCACGGGAAATTACCCGGAATCCTGACACTGAATCTATTCTCCGAATCCTGACGGAACAGAATGCATTTGTTAAACGTCTGTCTGACAATAGATATCGTTTTCATCATATGATGAAGGAATGTGCACAACAGACATTTTCAACTTTGGACACCAAAAAACAACAGATATATCTGAATCGTTATGGCACATGGTATGAAAAACATCATATGTATCTTCATGCATTGTCAGCCTATCGGAAAAGTACAGATTATGACGGTGTTCTCCGCATTATTCAAAAAGATGCAGGAATTCTTCTGTCATCTTTAAATCCTTCTGCTATATTAGAGCTTATAGAACAGTGTCCTGTATCTTTTCTGAAAAATCATCCATTATCTGTACTGGTACTGATGCGTAGTATGTTTAACTGGAAAAAAATCCCTGAAATGTTGAAGCTAAAGGATCTTCTGATGCAGGGAATTTCTGAACATCCGGAAATCACACAGAATGAACGGGAGAATCTTCTCGGTGAATGTGATCTTATCATGAGTTTTCTGATGTACAATGATATTGAGCAAATGAGCCACTTTCACCGCAGTGCAGCCACCCGAATGTCACGTCCAGCTATCAGCATTCAGAATAAGGGAGGCTGGACTTTTGGTTCTCCATCTGTACTTTTGATGTTTCACCGGGAACCTGGAAAATTGAACAGAGAATTGAATAAAATGGAAGATTGTATGCCCTATTATTATAAGGTTACTAATGGTCATGGATATGGGGCAGAACACATGATGGCTGCAGAAGCAGAATTTATAAAAGGACATTTTGTGGATGCCCAGATTAAACTGGAAGAAGCCTGGGAGAAAATTGCAGAAAAAGGCCAGGAAAGCATTTCCTTATGTGGAGATTTTTTGTCGTACAGACTGGCTGTGTGTATGAATACGAATCCGGAAACAATTATAAATCAACGACGCAGACAACTGATTCAGCAGCACAATATTATGTGGATCAACATTTTTGACAGTATCTGCGCATACTATTATGCTTTAACTGAAGAAGACAAAATCCCGGCGCTTTTCCGCAGACATCAGCTTTCTTCTGTAAACTTTCTGGCACCTGGAAAGCCAATGATGGATATGATTGAGAATCAGGTCTATCTGGCACAAAAAGAATATGCCAGGGTGATTGGAAGAAGTGAACGACTGCTTGCCCTGTGTGAAAATATGCACTATGACATGGTATCGCTTCATATTCGCATTCAGACTGCTGCGGCTTATGAACATCTTGGAAAGTATGTAAATGCTCAAAGAATCCTGAAGAAAGCTTTCGTACAGGCACAACCTGATAATCTCCTGATGCCATTTGTAGAAAATTACGAATATTTATCCTGTACATATAAACAAATTGCAGCAACTGGTAAAAACGAATTTCTTATGCAGATCATGGAACTTGGACAGAAATATGAGGAGCATCTGTCGAATATCCGTCTGCAAAAATCTTATCCGGAAATTTTCCAGTCCCTTACAGAACGTGAACAGAAAATTGCAGACATGATAGCAGAACATCTGAGCAATAAAGAAATTGCAGAAAAAATGTTTCTTTCAGAAGGAACCATTAAACAATATATCAATCAGATTTATTCAAAACTGCAGATCACCGGAGATATCAGAAACAAACGGAAACAGCTTATAGAATTATTTCATCAATAAAAAATATGTAAACAGCTCATAAAAGAATGCCAGAAGGAACGTAGGATCATCCTTCTGGCATTCAATCTATCTGTATGGATTTATTACTGTCGAAAGCCAAAATGTTTATGCCTTATACCAGAATGTGAGACATTTTACTTTAATATCCGAAGGATCTGTGATCAGCTTTCCAACATAAATCATCTTACTCATATTTGTTCCCGGCTTTATACTGATTGCGTAGGTTTTTGTTACAGCAATTTCTTCATTTAAAGTCATACGATATTTCAGTTTGACTTTTGTGATAGTTTTTCGTGATGTATTTGAAAATCTGGTCTGGATATAGGTTTTTCGTGTATATGGATTGTACGTATATCCTGTAACTTTTATTTTCAGCTGATCCAGCGTTGGTTCTGAATTTTTTTTGTGCACTGTAAAAATTATAGTTTTCTTTTTCCCATTAAAGACAGCAGTGATTTTGGCTTTTCCGGCTTTCTTTCCGATCACATATTGTCCGGATACTGTAAGAATTTTTTTGTTACTCGTTTTTATATTTTTAACATTTACTTTTTTATTCCCGGATGTAATAACAAAACTGGAAAGTCTTTTTTTCTGTCCTATATTGATCGAAGCTTTTTTTGGCACAGATATTGCTGAGCTGGTTTGTGCAGTTGTTGTTACGGCCGCCGATGTCTGCAATGGAAACAGCATCAGTAATATCAGTGATAAAATTCCCACAAATAATCTACGCTTGCCTGTTTTACATAAAAATCTTTTTCTGATACTCATTCCTGTCCCTCCTTTTAATTAATATACTGCTTCTTATTTTATAATATAGATTTCTGTAAAAAATTTCTATTAACCATTAGTTAGTTTTTTTATACAAGCGTTCCCTCCAGGCAGCCAAAAAGAGAAAAGTTCTCACCTTTCACTGGCGCGGCGGCTACCTCACCAGAGAAGTCCTCAACGAACTGCCCAATAGATTCCATTCCCATATCCCGATCATCGCAGTTTCAGCAAACGCCTTTGACGAAGACATGGAAGCTTCCTATGAAGCAGGAATGAACGGTCATCTGGCAAAGCCGATCATTGAATCGGAACTTCTGAAGACCCTGGGTGAAATATGGTTTGACAATTTTTTTATGATTGACTAAATATTTTTGGAGTGGTAAGATATGGATACAGGTTATTGAATAAATAGTACGGGAGGAATTCACTCATGAAAACACTTGAAACTAAAAAAGCACCAGCAGCAATCGGACCATATTCTCAGGCAAAAATGGTAGGAAACTTTGTATTCGCATCCGGCCAGATCCCGGTAGATCCGGCAACAGGTGAAGTTGCAGGTGACAAGATCGAAACACAGGCAGAGCAGTCCTGCAAGAACGTAGGCGCAATCCTTGAAGAAGCCGGACTTACATTTGACAATGTTGTTAAGACTACCTGCTTCCTTGCTGATATGGCAGACTTCGCAGCATTCAACGCTGTATATGAGAAATACTTCACAAGCAAACCAGCTCGTTCCTGCGTTGCTGTAAAACAGCTTCCAAAGAACGTACTCTGCGAAGTAGAAGCTATTGCAGTAACTGAATAATCTGAATAGAATTATTTAGACATTAAGAGAGAATGTTTCAGCGTTCTCTCTTTTTTCTACAGGAAAGATTTCTGCACAATTTGATCCTATGCTTTTGAGGCATAAAAAAGGATGATAGATAAGTATTAGACATTTATACCAATGGAATTTACAATATCCTTCAAAAATGAAAGGCAGAAATTATGAGATCTATATCTATCTATACGATTACAAGAAATCAAAATATATCTTCTCTGTCAAAACTGGAGCGTCAGTTATCAGACCGGGAATATTTCCTGAAAATACGGGAATGGGAGCTGGAGAGTATGAGAGCATTGGTGCGCCAGCTGGAATTATATATGCAGAAAGTTTATTCTCTGCGATTTTTCTATTCTTACCAGATTCCAAGATTAGGAAAGGAATTTGACCTTCTACAGATCAAAGACGACCAGATTATAAACATCGAATTAAAAAGCGGAATCGTATCGGATGAGGCAATCCGCAAACAGCTTATCCAAAACCGTTACTACCTTTCCGTTCTTGGTCGTGCCATACAGTCCTATACTTATATCAGCAGCCAAAACCGCCTTGTGAGACTTACCAACCATGATCATATTGTAGATACCGACTGGAATGATCTGTGCAGAGCACTGCAAAGAGAAAGTAAAGATTATCAGGGGAATATCGATGATCTGTTTCAGGCAGAATTGTATCTGATCTCCCCCATCACAGAGCCGGCACGTTTCCTGAAGAAAGAGTATTTCCTTACTTCCCAGCAACGGGACATTCAGCGCCAAATCCTTAAGAAACTCCGAACCAGCCGATCCGGATATTTCTGCTTCACCGGTCTTCCTGGAACAGGAAAAACATTGCTGCTCTATGATATCGCCATGAAACTGTCCAGACGTCAGCAAGTATGCATCATTCACTGTGGAAATGCCGGAAAAGAATGGAAAATATTACATGAACGTCTGCAGCGTATCGTTTTTCTTTCCGACAATCAGCTGAATGGGAATATACAGCTCGAACATTACAGTGCAGTTCTGGTAGATGAAGCTCATTTACTACCTACTGAAAAGTTGCAGATTTTATTAAAACAGTCAGAAAGTCATTTTCCTGTAATATTCTCCAGTGATTCTGAAGACGCTATATGTCCGGACGAATTAGGAGTAAATATAATAAAACTTATAGAAACCCTGCCAGAGATTCAGATGTTTCACTTAACAAACCGTATCCGCACCAATGCGGAATTGTCTTCCTTTATTCAGAACATGATGCATCTCACCGACCGAAAGACTTCCAAACCCTATCCACACGTTTCTGTTGTTTTCGCAAATAATAAAGACGAGACAGATACTTTACTGGAAGATTATATCAGCCAAGGCTACCAGTATAGACCGCCAATTTATAGTATGATCAGTAAAACTTCTGAAACCGAAATTACAACTGGTACACAAACTATTGAATCAGGAATTTCTACGAACAAAACTACTGATGAAATTGAAATTACTGCTGTCAGAGACATGAAGCGTCTTGTTATCATACTGGATGGACGATATTATTACGATGAAAACAGATATCTGCGTTCAAAATCTTCCAACAAAGAAAACTGGTCCCATGTCCGCAGCCTGTTTCATCAGCTAAATCAGGCAAAAGAGGAGATTGCCATAATAGTCAGAGAAAATACATATGTATATGAGGCATTACTCACACTTTTGCAGCCGGATACTTCCAGATAATTTATCTGTAACAAAAAACAGTCACAGAACGGATTTTCACTTTCTTTGCCATAGTATTATTCTTTCTTCATTTGTTATTGTAAAAAACAGTTTCTATTTATTCTAACATGCTGACATACTGTTTACAAGGCAGAACAACGTTATTGTCAGGAATTCAAATACCGCTTAGTCTTTTTTATGAAAACAAAGAATGCTTGCAGTCTACATTATTAAAGCCTTATAACCAAGTCATTGTTTCACTGTTTGTCCAGCAATGCTGATAGACTAAAAAACTAACTTAAAAAATAAAAACTCAGTGAAATGTACGTACTTTTATGATAAAATTGTGACCAAAGGTCGGGAATGAAAAGAAAATTTATCTTCCTGTAAAAAGTTTGATCATATATTTGGAAAGAGTGCTTTATGAACAAGGGAAATCAAAAAACGCCGCCGGAAACAATAATATCTACAATATTGCTCAGTATATATACATTATCACTTCTCTGCATAGAAATAGGAATAATAATATTCAGCAAATATGCAGAAAAAATCACCAATGCAGGGACAGGTCTGACTGCCAGGACTCAAACTATGACAGACTACATCAGAGGATATCTTATGCTTCCCGGCTCCCTTGTGACTTTATTTGGAAGTGTGTCTGGAATAATCGCTATTATACTGGCAGTGGGAATATTAATTTTGTTTTTCCTTTTTCTGATCACTGTTATTATTTCCTGCATACTGATCAAAAAGAAAAAACTACTGGCTGATGCCTGGATGAAGTTGATCATTTTCCTTATTTTTACCTGTATATCAGCTTTATTTATCCAGGTTGGTGAAATTACTGTGTTAATGATTATTCCGGTAATACTGGCAGGCATAGTGCTGATAAAACTTTATGTTCACAAATAACCTCTTATCTGGCTTTATTCTTGTTTAGGATGAAATGAATTTACTAAAAAAGCAGGTATCAACAAATTGTTACAAGTGCATTGTCATTTTACTGATGGATGACAATGCACTTTTTTGTTATTCTTAGTAACAGAGCGCGGCAGCAAATCCCGCCAACATTCCATGCATCAGTGGGGAGCCTGTGATACAGTCCGTCCGGACGGTGTACCGGTGAAAGCCCTTACTGAAGAAATGCTTCAGGATATTGTTGCATCTTATGGAAAAACCGCAGCACTTGCCAAACGTGTCGCAACTTCAACCAGAAGATGTACCGTCAATCCTCTGATCGGACGTGAAATCGAAGGCGGTGAAGTACAGCCTGCGCCTGTAAAGAAGAAAGTTCTCGTAGCAGGCAGCGGCCCTGGAGGTCTTTATGTTGCATACACTGCTGCAAAACGCGGACATCAGGTAATCCTCTGTGAAAAAGAAGCAGAACTCGGTGGAATCCTGAAAAGCGAACAAGCACTTCCGTTTAAAAGAGAAATGTATGAACTCTCCAATACCTATGCACTTTTTGCCCGAAATGCAGGTGTGGAGATCCGTACTTCTGTGGAAGTCACACCTGAGTATGTAGAAAAAGAATCACCAGATGCCTTAATCGTAGCAGTCGGATCCCAGCCGCTTGTTCCTCCAATCAAGGGGCTGGATGGTGACAACGTAGTCATCGTCAATAATTACTATCTCGAAAAAGAAAAGGTTACAGATCAGGTAGTTGTTTTTGGTGGCGGACTTGCTGGATGTGAATGCGCGATTCATCTCGGTCAGGAGGGAAAACAGGTTCATCTGGTAGAAATGAGAACAGAACTGGCACCGGATGCCAACGTACGGCATCGTCCGCTTCTTTTAAAAGAAATCGAGAAATATGTAACTGTACATACCGGATGCCGTGGTCTGGAAGTTCGTCCTGACGGAGTTCTCTGTGAAACAGAAGATAATCAGCAGATCCGTAAAGAAGATAAACGCCGCGCTGACAATTACCGCTATTATACAGGACGTATATGGGGAATGTCTGTCAGCTTTGATCTTGCATTAAATACAGAATTAGGAATGGAATATATTGAAGAGTGTATACAGAAAGCTTTATAATAATACATTCCATTCTGCACAATCTATTTGTCAGACGAAATTATACATTTATCAGTAGAGAATTTTTTCTAATATAATGAAACCTTCTGCTTCTTACTATTTTCTTAACTGAAACAGGATGTTCAGGAAATTTTTGATTTTAATAATTTTATATGAGATAAAAAAATCGGGAAGAAATCCAATTACATCGTTTTCTTCCCGATTATTATCCTATTTTTTATTCTTGCTTTTTACATAGAGAATTAAATTTTTTTATCTGACAAAACTTCCCTTCATGCTCTTATTCAATGTTGTAATAAGAACTGCAGATACTGCCAGACACAGTACTCTGTCTGCATAATCTGTAATAAACTGGACAACAAAACAGCTTCCTACCATTCCAAGCGGTGTTTTTGAAAGAATCTGTACTAAAATAGAAGACCCTGAAGATGTAATTCCTCCAAACAAAAACGCAGTAATACAAGAGCTGATCAGTGTAGATGGAAGTGTGATCACAACAGCAGCAGGAAGAATCGACCATTTTTTCGGCTGCCATTTTCTGTATACAAGACCAGTCACAAAACCAAGTACAATTCCAACAGGCGCATAATACAGAGAATAAACATCCACAGTCATTCCCATTAACAGACCACTGAGTAAGTTTGGAAGCATTCCATAAAACGGTCCCAGAATGGATGCCACAAATACTGTTCCAATACTGTCCAGATAAATAGGAAGTTTCAAAAGTAAAGCAATCTGTCCACCTACAAAATTAATACAGATAGCAAAGGCAATCAGGCAGATTTTATAAGCTGTCATTTTCCCGGTGATTTTTTCTGTCTTCATCATATTCATTTGCACTCCTTTAAATCAAATCTTGTAAAATATCCAGTTTTTCCGATTTCATGTCAAGAATCCGTGAAAGGAATAACTGGAAAAATGCATATACATCTACCTCAGTCAATACCTTTGTATTTGCAGTCTTTCGATAGAAGTTCATAGAGTCTACCACTGACTGACCAAGAGATATTCCTGTTGTTTCAATCTGTACATAAGACTCAAATCCCTTACAGATCGCAGGATTCAGGAAATACGCAACTGCAAGAGGATCGTTGATCACACAGCCAATGATATGTTCCCATTCCCAGTGAAAATCAAAATAAAACTTCGTAATTTTCTTTATAAATTCACCGGTCTCTTTATTCAATCGACAGATATACTCCAGAAGAGTAGGAGTGAGGACAATCTTTCTTGTCACATCCAGCCCGATCATATGGATCTTTTTCCCAATCTCATGTGTTGTAGCATACACCAGTGCCGCAGCATCCGGATCACACCAGTAATTATACTCAGCAACAGGAGAGCAGTTTCCATGACTTTTAAACGTACCGCCCATGGATACCAGTTTCTCTATGCGGCCGAATGCCTCTCTGTCTTTCTGGATCAGTGTAGCGAAATTCGTCATAGGTCCCAACGCGATCACAGAAACCTTTTCTCTTTTCAAAATGTCAGCCATAAAATCCACGGCTCCCATTTCCTGCTGCCAACCCTCTACTTCAGGCAGAAAACTTTCGCCAAGTCCATCTTCTCCATGAGTATCCAACGCGTTCACATATTCACGTTTTAAAGGCTTGCTTTCACCGATATACACCGGGACATCCAGTCTGTTCATCTGTTTCAGGACTTTTTTTGCATTTCCTGCTCCCATTTCAACAGGTGAGTTTCCACAGACGATTGTGATTCCAATCACCTCAATCTCAGGGGATTTCAGCGCAAGCATAATAGCAAGGCTGTCATCAATCCCCGGATCACAGTCAATGATTACTTTTGTTTTCTCCATTATTTTCCTTTCCAACTGGTGATCAAAATAAAAAATGCCTTTGTTTATCACCTCCAATAAACAAAAGCATCAGTAAAAAGACTGCAACAACAGCAGCCTGATTTTCCATTTTTTACTTTGCCTAGTTTTTTATACTGGGAGGTTTACGAACCAGTTTCGATGAGTATTTTAGCATAGGTTTCTTTTGGTGGCAATACTATTTTAGATTTTTTTTGGTAGAGTCATATAAGTTACTCTTCACACACCACTATTCCGCGAGGTGATTTGGTATGAATATGCCAAAATTCCGAGACATAGGCGTGAATTTATGTGATCAGCATAAATTCTGTGCATCGCGAATCGTGTGAATCGTGTTACTGGGCACGGAGTGAACAGCTTGTTATTCTTCTCTAAACAGCGTATACTAACATTATACTTATTTAGACAAAGGAGCTTACATTCACATATAAAGTTGTAAACTGGTGTATATTTCAGTAAATCATTGTGTGGAGGATACATACAAATTATGAAGAAAATTTTAGTCAGCGCCTGTCTTATGGGGCAAAATTGCAAATATAATGGCGGTAATAATTTTAGTTCTAAGCTGGATTTATATATAAAGGAACATGACTATGAGGTTATTCCAGTCTGTCCAGAAGTACTTGGCGGACTTCCGACACCTCGGGTTCCTGCTGAAATCGTAAACGGCATAGTAACAAATAAAAATGGAATTTCTGTACATACAGAATTTTGTCAGGGTGCCAAAAAGGCACTGGAAATTGCAGAAAGTCATCAAATATCCTGCGCAATTCTGCAATCTCGCAGTCCAAGCTGCGGAGTCCATGAAATATATGACGGCTCATTTTCAGGGAAAAAGATTCCGGGAAAAGGGATTTTGGCACAACTTCTCGAAACAAATGGCTTTAAAATATTAGATGTAGAAGATCTTTAAAAAGAAAAATTTAAAGGCTACAAATTAATGAGCATTGAAGTCGAAGTAAAATTAAAAAATACATAATAAAGAACAGATTCAGAAGAAAACCGTACAGTGGCATTGCAAAAAATAGAAGATACTCTGAAATAACTTGGTTATTCCATGCAGGAGACTACACGAACTTCCTATTTATCTATGCTAATGAAAAAATAATAGAATACATATATCTTTCCGGTAAATGATACGCTTGTATTTTAACATATCAAAATTCCTGTGTCTTTCTGAAAGAAGCAAAAGTTTTTATATGAAAAACACTTGTGAAAATTTTCAGATTATAGTAAATTAGAAAACAGAGTAATTCTCAAGAGAAAGAGATAAGAATGAAAGGAAAGATTATGGAACTATTTGTAAAAGTAATGAACACAGTCAATGACATCATCTGGCATCCGGTGATGTGTGTGTTCCTAATGTGCGCAGCGGTCTGGTTTACTGTTCGCTTACGTGGCATTCAGGTTCGCAAATTCAAAGACATGGTAAAATGTCTGACAGAAAAGGGAGATAATAAAAAAGATACCAGCTTGTCAGCCTTTCAGGCATTTGCAACGACTGTAGGCGGACGTGTCGGTACCGGTAATATCGCAGGAACTGCAACTGCCATATTTATGGGCGGTCCTGGAGCACTGTTCTGGATGTGGATAACAGCAATCCTTGGTGCTTCCACAGGTATTGTAGAATGTATTCTTGGTCAGGCATATAAGACCAGAAACCTAGGAGAACTTACAGGCGGTCCGGCATTCTATATGTCAAACGGAATCAAAAACAAGAAATTCGGAAGGATTCTGGCAGTATTATTCTGTATCGCAGTTTTCATCGGACCTGGTTTTCTTCTTCCGGCAATGCAGACACAGACAGCAGCTACAGCAATCAAAGGAGCATTTGGGCTTCCGTTTATCGTAGTTGGAATTGGTATGGTTATTATCGTTGGTGTAGTAACAATGGGCGGTATTAAACGTATCGGTAAGGTTGCAGAAGTTCTGGCACCGATCATGTGCGGAATTTATTTCTTTATCACAATTGTGATTTTTGTGATGAATTACAGAGCGATTCCATCTATGTTTAGTTCTATTTTTGCCAGTGCATTCGGAAAAGATGCAATATTCGGCGGAATCGTAGGATCCGCAGTAGCATGGGGAATCAAGAGGGGGTTCTTCTCCAATGATGCAGGAAACGGAATGAGCCCTCTGATCTCTGCAACAACAGATACTTCCCATCCTGTAAAACAGGGACTTGTGCAGGGACTTTCTGTATATATTGATACACTTCTGGTGTGTAGCTGTACCGGATTTTGTATTTTGCTCGCAGGTACTTATAATGTAGCAGCAGATGGAGCAGGAGCAGTCCTTCTGGTAGAACAGGCACCTGGAATCCAGTATGGTATCTCTTTCATGCAGGAAGCACTCCGAGTATCCATTGGAAAAGCAGGAGCCATGTTCCTGGCAGTGATGCTGTTTATCTTCATTTTTACTACTATGTTATCTTACTCCTATCAGCTGGAGTCCACCTGCAAATATCTGTGGGGAGAAAACAAAATAGTCGTTACCATCGTACGTATTTTATTCCTCATTTTCTGTCTGTTCGGAATCCTTATTGACGGAGATACCATCTGGTCAATGGGTGATATCGGAGTTGGCTGCATGCTTTGGGTAAATACATTCAGTATCCTGCTTCTGACACCACAGGTCATCAAAATTGTCAGAGACTATGAGAAACAGAAAAAAGCTGGACTGGACCCGTTATTTGACCCGGAGACTGTTGGTATTAAAGATGAAGCAAACGTATGGGAACCATATGTAGAAAAGAAAAAAGCACGCGGTGATTATAAAAATCCAAACCTGGGATATACAAAAAAATAAATGTTTTTGAATTGCGAACACTGAACTTCTGTGGGGATCCATATGGTATACCCACAGAAGTAATACTATTAAGAGTAAGCCCTGCAATTTTGCGAAAATATGAATCTTAAAATGGCAGTATCATCCTCTTTATTGCCTGTATATCCTGAAAAAAGCATGAACCGGAAGTGGTGAATTTTTATGACAAAAGATGAATGGTATAAACAATTATTTGATAAACTTGGCAGTTCCAGGTTTCGAAGCAGATTTCATTTGGCCCAAAAAGATATTGGTTATATAAATGAAAAAGGCCTTGATTTTGAGAACTTCCGAAGCCGGATGTTCGGCGGGGTGCTATGATAAGCATCTCGCTATTTTTATTATATGGCTTCATAATCGGAGTAATATTACAGAAGAAAATGGCATCTGCGCTGGAAAGTTATACAGAAAATTGTGTCATCAGCTTTATCGATTTCTATTTGTATAAAATAAAATTCCCATCAAGGAACAGATGATTTTCTGCTTTATTGAATGAATTTCCTCACAGTCAACCTTGCAACTTCCCCCTATTCATGTTACAATTTTATGATGTCAAAATAACAATACTATAAGAGAAAAATCAGCAAATCAGCTGTATAGAACAGGAGATATAAATAAATGGCAATGTCACCGATGATGCATTAGTGAAATATACTGTCAAGTATCATTTGGAACAGTTTGAGGGCATATCTGCGGCTTTACAAGGATATACAAAAAATTGCGTGATAAGTTTTCTTGATTTATACCAGAAAGTAAAAAGAAATTTTCCAGAGGTGAAAATGGTATCCAAAGAGCAGAGAAAATATCTTGGGCAACGTATGCCACGT
>SKEP01000472.1_pt1 | contig 26092 bp, 19 predicted proteins | sample 4826901 | NCBI WGS metagenome assembly SKEP01 (sample SAMN11008806, study PRJNA524170) | human gut metagenome | biome: Human fecal sample; material: Feces; isolation source: fecal sample from pouch patient p4, p43, p49, p54, p55 | host: Homo sapiens | place: Israel: Tel-Aviv | collected 2014-03-20
AGTCTTTTCATTTTTCTTGATTAAGTTGCGTTTCTCGATTAAACTAGAACTAATCAAAATTGTAAGGAAAACTTTTCATAAATGTGGTAAAATGTTTAAGTACAAATTTTGAATTAAAAAATTATTTATAAAACTCATTCTTGGAGTCCAAATGTCAGTTAATAAAAGAAAAAACGATAAGCGCAATAAAGTCGATCAGTCTAAAAAAACAAATAAAGAAACAAAAGTATTAAAAGATCCAACAAAATTAATCCCAAAACGCATTAATCTTCTATTTTTCGTTATTTTTGTTCTGTTTATGATTTTAATCGGAAAACTTTTTCACATGCAAGTTTTGAATTCTCATTTCTATGCCGAAAAATCAATTAGCGCCGGTGGCGATCAGATTATCGAAGGAGCTCCGAGGGGAAATATTTACGATGCAAGTGGTAAAGCTTTAGCAACAACAATCCCTGTCCAAGCCGTTGAATTCACACGTAGTCAAAATGCGACAGCAGATGAAATGTATCAGGTGGCAAATAAGCTAGCAACTATTTTATCTAATGATATTGATGTTGCTGATTTGACAACTCGTGACAAAAAAGATTATTTCTTGGCTAATGCTAAAAATTTGGAAAAAATCGCAAACAAGCTAACTGATAAAGAAAAGAAAGATAAACAAGGCAATGATTTAACTGGCTCACAAATCTATGAGATTGAGCTAAGTAAAGTTAAAGATAGTGACTTGAACTTTACGGCGGAACAAACTTTTGCCGCAAAATTATTCAAAGAAATGAATAGTACAAGTACTTTTAATACTACTAAAATTGCAACTGGAAGTATTACGGCAGAGCAACAAGCGACAATTGCGGAGCAAGAAGGAGATTTGCCAGGAATTACGATTGGAACTTCTTGGGATCGCTCTTATGCTCAAAATTCGCTAACTCCATTAATGGGGACTATTACTTCACAGAAATCGGGGATTCCGGCGGAAGATTTAGATGCCTATCTTAAAAAAGGTTATCAACGTAATGACCGTGTGGGAACTGGACTTCTTGAGAAAGGCTACGAAAGTGAACTTCAAGGAACGCACAGTATTAGCAAAGTCAAATTTGATAAAAATGGTGATGTTTCTGGAACAAAAACAATTCAAAAAGGAAAACGTGGGGATGATTTAAAATTAACGATTAACCTAGATTTCCAAAATGCTGTCAACGATTTGGTTAAAACACAATTGGACCAATTAATTGCCCAAGGTTATGGTCAGTATAACAGAGGGGCTTATGCTGTTGTTCTCAATGTTAAAACAGGTGCAGTACTAGCCCTATCTGGATATAACCGTGACCCTAATACAGGAGTAATTACGGATAATACACTTGGAACTTTCCAAAGCGTCTTTACGCCAGGGTCTGTTGTGAAAATGGGAACATTGACTGCTGCTTGGAATGCAGGGGTGATTTCGGGAAATGACACTTTAACTGCGCAGTCTATTCAATTTAAAGGTTCACCTCCTATCAATGACTGGTGGGGAGATGCTTCACCAATGGCTTTAACGGCTGTTGAAGCCCTGCAATATTCATCAAATACTTATATGATGCAGTTAGCAATGAGAATGTTAGGGGCTCCTTATACTGGTGCTGGACAATATCTCAATGATAGTAACCGGGTTAAAGTCTATGAGCAGCTACGAAGCGCATTTGCTTCTTACGGTTTAGGGACTTCAACAGGATTCGATATTCCGGGAGAGTCCACAGGATTTATTCCTTCAGCAAAATCTAAAGATGCTTCTGGGGTTAATGTATTGTATGAATCATTTGGTCAGTATGATAACTATACTCCACTTCAATTGGCAGTTTATGCTGCAACTTTAGGAAATAATGGAACGCGCTTAGCGCCACACATCGTCCAAGGGATTTATGAGGGCGGAAATGATGGACAACCAGGAACCTTAATTAAAAATATTACGCCTAAAATTATGGATAAGGTTAATATTACTCCAGACAATATGGATGTTCTTCATCAAGGGATGTATGCTGTTGTTCATGGTGCAGGTGGTTTGACTACTGGTAAGCCAATGAGCGCTGCAACGGTTTCTATTTCTGGTAAAACGGGTACTTCCGAAAGTACGAAAATATTAGGAGATGGTAGTCAAGTTATCGTAACAGCAAATAATGCAGTTGCTTTTGCTCCGTCAGACAATCCAGAGATTGCGATTGGAGTTGTGTTGCCAGATAATACTGAAAGTGATGCTTCTAGTGGTACGAAGGCAAACCAAAGCATTGTCACTGGAATTACCGATTTATACTACTCAAACGAAGCTTTTCGAACAAATTAAAATAAAAAAGCCCTCTTGAATGAGGGTTTTTCTTTTAAAAATCTTGTCGCATTTCCTTTTCATTTTAAGCCTTTTATAGTAAAATTAATAAATTGAATAAAATATTTACAAGTGAAGAATTGGTGAAATATGTATTATCCAGAACCTATTGCTCGCCTGATTGAGTCATTTTCAAAATTACCCGGAATTGGGCAGAAAACGGCGACACGGCTAGCTTTTTATACGATTGGCATGGAAGATCAAGATGTCAATGAATTTGCGAAAAATCTCTTGTCAGCAAAACGAGATTTACGCTTTTGCTCTATTTGTGGGAATTTAACAGAAAGTGATCCTTGTGCTATTTGTACTGATCCCACACGTGATAGAACAACGATATTGGTTGTCGAAGAATCTAAAGATGTTCTTGCCATGGAAAAAATCCGCGAATATCGTGGACTCTATCATGTCTTACATGGAACAATTAGTCCAATGAACGGAATCTCTCCTGATGAAATTAATGTTAAATCTTTGATTACAAGGTTAATGGACTCAGAAGTTAAAGAAGTGATTATTGCGACCAATGCGACATCGGATGGTGAAGCAACCGCTATGTATCTGGCTCGAATGATTAAACCTGCGGGAATTAAAGTGACACGACTGGCTCATGGATTAGCTGTAGGGTCTGATATAGAATACGCTGATGAGGTTACCTTATCAAAAGCCGTGGAGAATCGGTTGGAAATTTGATTTTTTCTGTGGTAAAATAAAAAAGACAATTATTGACGTTTTGTATTATAAAGAAATCTTAAAAATGGTCAGTAAAAAAGAAGCGACTGACAAGGCAGTCAGTAAAAAAGGAAGAAATATGTCAAAAGAAACATTAATTTTGTTGTATGGTGGTCGTTCTGCTGAGCGAGAAGTATCAGTTTTATCAGCAGAATCAGTGATGAGAGCTGTCAATTATTCTCGTTTTATTGTGAAAACTTACTTTATCACTAAGGGTGGTGAATTCATAAAAACACAAGAATTTACTGACACACCTGCTGAAGAAGAAAAATTACTGACAAACGATTTGGCAGAGTCTTATCCAAAGATTTCACCTGCGGCAATTTATGAAAAAGATGCTGTTGTATTTCCAGTTCTACATGGTCCAATGGGTGAAGACGGCTCTATTCAAGGATTTTTAGAAATTTTGCGTTTGGCATATGTCGGACCGAATATTTTATCTGCCTCAAGTACAATGGATAAATTATTAGCAAAACATGTTTTTGAAGCTGTTGGTGTGCCACAAGTTCCTTATGTTGCCGCTTTTGCTGACGAAAATCAAGCGGAGATTGCTCAAGAAGTCGTCGAAAAATTAGAATTTCCAGTTTTTGTTAAACCTGCTAATATGGGTTCTAGTGTGGGGATTTCAAAAGTTGATGATTTAGCAGATCTTCAACCAGCCCTGAGTGAAGCTTACAAATATGATAACCGTGTGGTCATTGAACAAGGGGTGGATGCGCGTGAAATCGAGTGTGCTGTCTTGGGAAATAATAGTGACGTTTCTGCAACACTTCCAGGAGAAGTCGTGAAAGATGTTGGATTTTATGATTACAACTCAAAATATATTGATAATAAAATCCAAATGGACATTCCTGCAAAAGTTTCAGCAGATTTAGCTCAAAAAATTCAAGAATATGCCAAGAAAGCTTATAAAGCAGTTAATGGAGCTGGTTTGTCACGTTGTGATTTCTTTGTGACTAAAGATGGAAATGTGTATCTTAATGAAGTCAATGCCATCCCTGGTTTCACTCAATGGTCAATGTATCCATTGCTTTGGGAAAATATGGGCTTGTCTTACTCTGATTTAATTGAAAAATTAGTTGATTTAGCTAAAGAAACTTTTGAAACACGCGAAAATCATCTCTTATAAAAAATACGAATCTGTCAGTAAATTAATTGCTGACAGATTTTTTCATCAGTAAAAAGGGCAAAAAGTACCACTGCTTATGGGCTGTGTTACTTTTTTCTATAATGCAGAGTAAAAAGTTTAAGTTGATAAGGAGGCCGGATGTAAGAAATTATCATTCTAAGGTATAACCGCAGATAGGGTTGGTTTCATTCGGTCCTAATAAATTGAAAGCCAGTCACACGAAACGTGTTTCATCTGGCTGGCTGTGTTATAATGGAGTCACTATGAAACTCACAATTCACGAAATCGCTCAAGTCGTTGGCGCAAAAAATGATTGGTCGCAACTGGCAGATTTGTCAGTAAATAAAATTGAATTTGACAGCCGTTTAATTGAAAAAGGAGATATCTTTTTGCCACTCAAAGGGGCACGAGATGGTCATGATTTCATCGAGATTGCTTTTGACAATGGAGCAATAATTAGCTTTTCAGAAAAAGAAGTTGAACAAGCTCATCTTTTGGTTGATGATAATCTAGCAGCTTTCCAAACATTAGCAAAATATTATCTGGAAAAAACAAAAGTTCCAGTTATTGCGGTGACCGGCTCAAATGGTAAAACAACCACCAAGGATATGATTGCTGCTGTTTTATCTAAAAAATATAAAACCTATAAAACACAAGGAAATCATAATAACGAAATTGGATTGCCTTACACAATTTTACACATGCCAGAGGATACTGAAAAATTAGTATTAGAAATGGGAATGGACCACCCTGGCGATATTGATTTTCTCTCACAACTAGCTCAACCTGAACTAGCTCTTATTACCTTAATTGGTGAAGCTCATCTTGAATTTATGGGTAGTCGTGAAAATATTGCAAAAGGTAAAATGGGTATTACTGCTGGTCTACATGGTGAATTAATTGCCCCTGCTGACCCAATTATTAATGCTTTTATTCCAGAAAATCAAAAAATCAGTCGTTTTGGTTTGCCCGGTGAAGATTTATTCATTACAAAATTAATTGAGCACAAAGAAAGATTGACTTTTGAAACTAATTTTTTAGATGAATCAATAACGATTCCAGTTCCTGGTAAATATAATGCAACGAATGCTATGTTAGCTGCTTATGTTGGCTTACATTATGGGTTGACAGAAGCTGAAATCAAAAATGCTTTGAAAGAAGTTGAACTGACCAGAAATCGGACAGAGTGGAAAAAATCTAAAAATGGAGCTGACCTTTTAAGCGACGTCTATAATGCCAATCCAACAGCTATGCGCCTGATTTTGGAAACTTTCCAAGCCATTCCTAAAAATGAAAATGGTCGAAAAATCGCAGTTCTTGCTGACATGTTAGAACTCGGGCCAACTGCTGCTCAACTTCATAAAGAGGTGCTGAAATCGATTGATTTCACAAAAATTGATAAAGTCTATCTTTATGGCGAAATGATGAAAAATTTGGCAGATATTTCGACTGACAAACCTGTCAGCTATTTTACAGATTTGGATTTACTGACAGAAAGTCTGTCAGCAGATTTGAAACCAGCAGACCAAGTTTTATTCAAGGGTTCAAACAGCATGAAACTTTCAGAAGTTGTTGAAAAATTATAATGACAAAAAAGTACTGACAAGAGTCGGTACTTTTTAGTTTTGTTAAATTGTCAGAAAAATACAACAATATTCTTGACATTAGATTTTTGAAGAAGTATAATAGGTCCACGTTTAATTTTCAGAATAATTAGAAAATTCGATAGTACTTTTAGGATTTGGAGAAACCAGATGAAACAAGCAAAAATTATTGGGCTCACCACCGTCATTGCTCTGTCAGGAATTATTTTAGTGGCCTGTGGTTCAAAAACAAGTGAGCAAAAAAACATTCAATTTTCAATTCCCACTGATGTGGCCTCGCTGGATACCACAATTTTAACTGACCAGTATTCTTATGATGTTGCAGGAAATGTTGAAGAAGGATTGACACGCGTTGACTCTAAAGGAAATGCTGCCTTGGCTCTTGCAAAATCAATTGACGTTTCAAAAGACGGCTTGACCTATACGGTCACCCTTAAAGATAATTTGAAATGGTCAAACGGTGACAAATTGACCGCTAAAGATTTTGTTTATTCATGGAAAAGAGCAGTGGACCCTAAAACGGGTTCAGAATATGCCTATTTGATGGGAGCAGTTTCTGGAGCTAATGATATTATTTCTGGTAAATCATCACTTGATAGTCTAGGAATTAAAGCTGAGTCAGATACAGAATTTACAGTCACCTTGGCACAACCAACACCATATTTCAAATTCCTTTTGTCAGAACCCGTTTATTATCCACTTGATCAAAAAGTCGTTGATAAATATGGTAAACAATATGGGACATCCTCAGATAAAACCGTCTATAATGGCCCATTCATGTTCAAATCAGATAAAGCTTGGACTGGAACAAATAAGAATTTTTCAATTTATGCCAATCCAAATTATTATGATAAATCAGCAGTCAAGTCTAAACAAATTGATTTTCAAGTCATTTCAAATGCTAATACAGGAGCTCAACTCTATAAACAAGGAAAACTCGACTTTACACTCCTTTCAACAACTGATTTGATTAATGCCAATAAAAAAACAGAGGGTTATACAGTCTTTAAACAAGCACGGACAGACTATATTGAATACAATCAGTCTGGAAAAAATGCCTCAAGTCCTGATGCTCAAAAAGCTTTAGCAAATCAAGACATCCGTCAGGCTTTAAACTTAGCAACAAATCGAGCAGAGGTTGTCAAAACAGCCCTCCCAGGCTCGACCGTTGCGACAAGTTTCATACCAGTGGGGATGAGTAAGACCTCAACGGGAGAAGATTTTGCAACTTATGCCAAACAAGATTATAGTTATGACCCGACAAAAGCAAAGGAACTTTGGGCAAACGGCTTAAAAGAACTTGGTTTGACCAAACTCAGTCTTAGCCTTGAAGCTGCTGGAGATTTGGCACCATCAGAAGCAACGGCTAACTTCTTGCAAACGGCTTATCAACAAAATCTGCCAGGATTGACGGTTAATTTAAAACTCGTTCCATTCAAACAAAGACTGAATGATGCGCAAAATGGAAATTTTGACATGGTACTCTCAGGTTGGGGTGGAGATTATGCTGAACCCTCTACCTTCTTGCAACTCTTTACAACAGGTCAATCCTATAATGACGGAAAATTCTCAAGTAAAACCTATGATGATGCTTTTAAAGCAGCAACAACAACACCAGATGTTCTTGAGCCAGCCAAAGTAGACGAACATTATAAAGCGGCAGAAGCAGCTCTTTATGAAGGATCATATATCAATCCAATTGATTTTCAAGCCAATCCAGCTTTAATGAATCCTAAAATCACAGGCTTAGAATTTCATTCAACAGGTCTAGCTTACGACTTAAAATCGGCTTATATTAAATAATTAAAACATAAAGATAAATTTTCTGAAAATTTATCTTTTTTATTGAATATTCTTACTGGTTGAAATAGAATACAAACTATTCAGAGCCTAGCTAGATGAAAGCGTTTCAAAGAAAAAGAGGAGATAAAAAATTTTTTCAAAAGTTTGTGAAAACTTTCCGCTATTAAAAAATTAAATGTTAATTTTCAGAAAACATAACCATTATACTTTACAATTCAGGTTGAATTAAGTACAATACCAATATAATAAATTTTCTGACAATAATAAAAATTGCGAAGTCAGACACAATTCATGAAAGAGGGAAATTACATGAAGACTTGGAAAAAAGTTACCTTAGGTACAGTTGCACTTGGTTCGGCAGCTTTGCTTGCAGCATGCGGCAATAGCGGTTCTAGCTCATCGTCATCATCAAAAGACATTCAATGGAATTTAACATCACCAATTCAAACATTGGATTCATCACTCGCGACAGATACATACTCAAACATCATTATTGGTAACACCAATGCAGGTTTGACACGTGTGGACAAAGATGGTAAAGCACAGCCAGAATTGGCAAAATCTGTTGATGTATCAAAAGATGGCTTGACTTATACTTTCCATCTTCGTGATGGCTTGAAATGGTCAAACGGTGATGCTTTGACAGCTAAAGACTTCGTTTATTCTTGGCAACGTGCGGTTGATCCAGCGACTGCTTCAGAATACGGATACCTCCTTGGCCCAGTTAAAAACGCCAACGAGATTAATGGTGGTAAAGCTGATAAATCAACACTTGGTGTTAAAGCAACTGATGACAAAACATTTGTTGTTACCCTTGCACAACCAACACCATACTTTGAATTCTTGACAGCTAACTCTGTTTATTACCCACTCAATCAAAAAGTGGTTGAAAAATATGGAAAACAATATGGAACATCATCAGAAAAGATGGTTTACTCAGGACCATATAAATTCGAAAAATCAAAAGGTTGGAACGGTTCAAACCAAACATTCTCAATCGTGAAGAATGATGATTATTGGGATAAGAGTGCAGTTAAAACTAAAGAAATCGACTTCCAAGTTGTTCAAGACCCTAAAACTTCATTTAACCTTTATAAACAAGGTAAGATTGTCCAAGCAAGTATTGGTGACCCAGACCTTTTCAAAGCAAATAAAAATAATAAAGATGTCGTATCTTTGGATGAAGCAACAACAGCTTACATTCAATATAATCAATCTGGGAAAAATAAAGCTCTTGCTAACAAGAACATTCGTGAAGCCTTCAACCTCGCTACCGACCGCCAACAATATGTTGATACAGTAACGCCTGCTTCTAATCCTGCGACAGGATTAACACCAGCGGGTATGGCTAAAACAAATACTGGTGAAGACTTCGCTAAGTATGCAGCACAACCATACAAATACGATGCTACAGCAGCAAAAGCAGCTTGGGCTAAAGGATTGAGTGAAATTGGCGAAACTAAACTTACGTTGACTTTAACAACTGATGATACATCAGCTTCAAAAGATTCAGCAACTTTCCTTAAACAAGCATGGGAAAAACAACTTCCAGGATTGACGCTTAATATCAAATCAGTACCATTTAAACAACGTTTGAATGACTCAACAACTGGTAACTTTGATATGGTCATCTCTCTTTGGGGTGGTGACTATGCTGAACCATCAACTTTCCTTGACCTATTTGTAAAAGATGGACCAAACAACAATGGTAAAATCAACAATGTTACTTATGATAAAGCCATTAAAGCTGCCGAAGTAACAGATGCCCTTGATCCTGAAAAGCATTTTGCAGATTATAAAGCGGCTGAAGAAGCACTTTATACAGAATCAAATCTCAATCCACTGTACTTCCGTACAACTCCAGTCCTGCGTAATCCTAACCTTAAGGATGTACGATTCGGTTCAACTGGTTTAATGTATGACTTCAAAACAGCTTACCTCAAATAATAATAGAGTTTTAGAGCAAGAAAGTTAGGATTGGCAGATTGCCAACCCTATCTTTTCGCTTAGATTAGGAAATTTTTTATGGTTAAATATATTCTTAAACGTTTGGGACTTTTGCTTCTGACTTTGTTCCTGATTGTGACATTGACTTTCTTTATGATGCAAGTCATGCCCGGAACACCTTTCTCAAATCCCAAACTAACGCCAGATCAACTGGAAATTTTAAAACATGCCTATGGTTTAGATAAACCGCTTTGGCAACAATACTTTATCTATGTTGGACATATGTTCACAGGTAATTTTGGTACATCATTTGTTTATACAAATCAACCGGTTATTACAATGATCGCTCAACGTTTACCAGTTTCAATGCAACTTGGGGTCCAAGCACTTATTCTTGGAACAGTTCTTGGAGCCTTCATGGGGAAAGCTTCCGCTCGTCGTAAAAATGGATTGCTTGATGGAATTTTTGGTTTTGTCTCAGTCCTAGGGATTTCCGTTCCTTCATTCGTAATTGGTACCTTAATCCTTCTTTACTTAGGGTTCAATTTGAATCTTTTCCCAATTTCTGGTTGGGGAACCTTCTCACAGACAATTATGCCAACAATAGCTCTATCTTTCGCTCCAATGGCTGTGGTAACCCGTTTTGTTCGTTCTGAAATGATTGAGTCTTTATCTTCTGACTACATCTTGTTAGCTCGTGCTAAAGGACTTTCTGAAAAAGAAGTGGTCAATAAACATGCATTGCGTAATTCATTGATTCCGATGTTGACTTTGATTGGGCCAATGGCTGCCAATCTTTTGACAGGTTCGGTCTTGATTGAAAAAATCTTTTCAATCCCCGGGATTGGTTCACAATTTGTTGATTCAATTCCAGCCAAAGACTTCCCAGTTATTATGGCAACAACAATTGTCTATGCAGTAATCTTGATGTTATTTATCTTAGTTACAGATATTCTGACTGCAATTGTTGATCCACGAGTTCGTCTCTAGAAAGGGTTTGTCGAAATGGAAAATTTAAATAAAGACTTCACCCTTGTTGGTTCAAAGGGTTCAGATTCAACAGAAAAAATTGCGAAACCTGCCTTGAGTTTTTTCCAAGATGCTTGGCGTCGTTTTAAGAAAAATAAAGTAGCTTTGGTTGCCATGTGGATTATTGCGATTACATTGGTTTTCTCAGTGATTTCAGCATTTGTTGTACCACAATCAAAGGCAAATTACTTTAATCCAAATAAATCACAAGTTTATGGAAATCTTCCGCCAAAACTATCAGGTGATTTACCATTTTGGAATGGTGAATTTAAAGCACCGGGTTCTACTGAAAGAACAGATGTCTATAAATCACAAGATGTTCCAAGCAAAGACAAATATGTCTTCGGGACTGATAAATATGGTCGTTCATTAGCTAAACGAACAGTTGTTGGTTTGCGTATTTCATTGATTATTGCCCTTGCTGCGGCTCTAATTGACTTAGTAATTGGGGTGACCTACGGGATTATTTCCGGCTGGATGGGCGGAAAAGTCTATATGGTCATGCAACGGATTATTGAAATTATCCAATCTGTACCAAACTTAGTTGTGGTAACCATGCTTGCCCTCTTATTGGGACAAGGGATTTCATCAATTATCATTGCCATTGGGCTCTTTGCTTGGACCGGAATGGCCCGGCAAGTCAGGAATATGGTGCTCTCCTATAAAGAGCGTGACTTTGTCTTAGCTTCAAAAACTTTAGGACAATCTACTTGGAAAATTGCAGTAAAACATTTGTTGCCAAACGTTTCAGGGGTTATTGTTGTCCAAATCATGTTTGATATTCCAAGTATGATTATGTATGAGGCTGTTTTATCAGCGATTAACCTTGGGGTTAAACCGCCAACGTCTTCTTTGGGGACTTTGATTAATGATGGGATTGCAAGTTTGCAATTCTATCCATTCCAATTGATTATTCCAGCAGTAGTATTGTCTGTGCTTTCACTCACATTTATCTTCTTTGGAGATGGTTTGCGTGATGCATTTGACCCTAGAGCAAGTGAGGATTAGAAATGGCAGAAGAAAAAGTATTAGAAGTTAAAAATTTGCATGTCAATTTCCACACCTATGCTGGAGATGTTAAAGCGATTCGTGATGTTTCTTTTGATTTAGAAAAAGGACAGACCCTAGCGATTGTTGGTGAGTCTGGTTCTGGTAAATCAGTAACAACAAAAACTTTGATGGGCTTGAATGCGAAAAATGCGGTAATACCGCAAGGTGAATTATTATTTAAAGGGCGTAACCTTCTTGATTTAAAAGAAGAAGAATGGCAAAAAATTCGTGGAAATGAAATTTCAATGATTTTCCAAGACCCAATGACTTCTCTTGACCCAACCATGCGTATTGGAAAACAGATTGCTGAACCTTTGTTGAAACACAATAAAGGCATGAGTAAAGCCGATGCCATGAAACGGGCCCTTGAATTGATGCAACAAGTAGGGATTCCTGATGCCGAAGTACATATCAATGATTATCCACACCAATGGTCAGGTGGGATGCGTCAACGGGCGGTTATCGCCATTGCCTTGGCTGCTGACCCTGAAATATTGATTGCAGATGAACCTACAACTGCGCTTGACGTTACTATTCAAGCACAAATCATGCACATGATGGCCGAATTGCAAGAGCGTATTAATTCATCTATTGTCTTTATCACCCATGATTTAGGGGTTGTTGCTGGATTTGCACATAAAGTTGCAGTAATGTATGCGGGAGAAATCGTTGAATATGGGACAGTTGAAGAAATTTTCTATAACCCACAACATCCTTACACTTGGGGACTTTTGGATTCAATGCCAACAGTTGATTCAAGTGTAGACCGCTTGGTTTCAATTCCAGGAACTCCTCCTGACTTGTTGAATCCGCCAAAAGGGGATGCCTTTGCGGCACGTAATAAATTTGCCCTAGCAATTGACTTTGAAGAAGAACCTCCATACTTTGAAGTTTCTCCAACTCATTTTGCTAAAACTTGGCTTTTAGATCCACGAGCACCAAAAGTAACGCCTTCCGATAATATCTTGGCACGTTGGAAACGCTGGGAAGAATTGAAAGGGGATAAATGATGACAGAACCTAAAAAAGTGGTTGAAATAAAAAACCTTGATTTGACTTTTAATAAAGGAAAAAAAGGGGCAAATAAAGCAATTAATAATGTTTCTTTAGATATTTATGAAGGAGAAACATTTGGACTTGTTGGAGAATCAGGTTCTGGTAAAACAACGATTGGTCGAGCAATTCTTAAACTTTACGATAATTTTATTACTGGTGGAGAAATTCTCTTTGAAGGTAAAGATGTTCGTAATCTAAAAGGCTCAGAGTTGCGAGAATATCGTTCAGAAGCACAAATGATTTTCCAAGATCCACAAGCTTCATTGAATGGGCGGATGCGCGTTAAAGATATTGTTGCTGAAGGACTTGACGCTAACGGTTTAGTAAAAACTAAAGCTGAACGTGATGCTCGTGTATTGGAACTTTTGCGTCTGGTTGGATTGAATGATGACCATTTGACACGTTATCCCCATGAGTTTTCTGGTGGACAACGTCAACGGATTGGGATTGCACGTGCACTTGCTGTAAAACCAAAATTTGTCGTTGCCGATGAACCTATCTCGGCACTAGATGTATCAATTCAGGCCCAAGTCGTTAACTTGATGAGAGATATTCAAGCAAAAGAAAATTTGACTTACTTATTTATCGCTCATGATTTGTCAATGGTTAAATACATTTCAGACCGCATTGGTGTGATGCATTGGGGGAAAATTTTGGAAGTTGGAACTTCTGAGCAAGTTTACAATCATCCAATTCATCCTTACACTAAGAGTTTGCTAAGTTCGATTCCGTCACCAGACCCTATCTCTGAACGTCAGCGGACCCCAATTGTTTATGACCCAACAGCAGAATTGGATGGACAAGAACGTGAGATGCGTGAAATTACGCCTGGACATTTTGTCTTTTCAACAGAAGCTGAAGCGGAAGTGTATAAGAAAAATGCCACTCTATAAGTAAAAAATAATGATAAAACAATTAGTTCTACTGATTGTTTTTTCTATTGTTTTCTTACTGCCCGAATAAATTTTTCACTCTTTAATCCATCAGTAAGTGTAAAAAAAATCAGCTATAAAATTATGGCAAATTTTGGTATAATTGAGTTCGTCCTCCTAGAAACTAGGAAAGTAGAAAAATCGGAACCTGCACAAGTGCAGAACCACGATTCCCTACCTTACGTTGTCCGCTCTCGCTATGTCGTTGAAGCGACAAGTCGAGCCGCAATTTTCTACGTTTCTTGCAGTCGGCCTCGCATCTTGATATAATTAAAAGAACTATTTTTTTTGAGGTTTAGCCAATGTAAATTAAATTAAAAGTATAAATGAATAATTAAAGAAAATGAGAGTATAAATGACTTTACAAGAAGAAATAAAAAAACGTCGGACTTTTGCCATTATCAGTCACCCGGATGCCGGTAAGACGACGATTACAGAACAACTATTGAAATTTGGGGGTGCCATCCGTGAAGCTGGTACTGTAAAAGCACGTAAAACAGGAAATTTTGCCAAATCAGACTGGATGGACATTGAAAAAGAACGTGGAATTTCTGTAACGAGTTCTGTCATGCAGTTTGACTATGCGGGAAAACGGGTTAATATCTTGGACACGCCAGGGCATGAGGATTTCTCAGAAGATACTTATCGAACGTTGATGGCAGTTGATGCGGCAGTCATGGTTATTGATAGTGCTAAAGGGATTGAAGCACAGACGAAAAAACTTTTCCAAGTTGTCAAACGTCGTGGAATTCCAGTTTTCACTTTCATCAATAAACTTGACCGTGATGGACGTGAACCACTTGATTTGCTTTCTGAATTGGAAGAAATTCTTGGAATTGCCAGTGTACCAATGAATTGGCCAATCGGCATGGGGAAAAATTTCCAAGGGCTTTATGATTTTACGCATGGGCGCGTAGAAGTTTATCAACCAGAAGATGGAAAACGTTTTGTTGAATTTGATGAAAATGGGGAAGTACCAACAAGTCATCCTTTAACGAAAAATCCATTTTTCACGCAAGCTTTAGAAGATGCTGAATTACTTTTGGATGCAGGAAATCAATTTTCAGAAGACGAAGTAGTTGCTGGGCAATTGACACCAGTTTTCTTTGGGTCAGCTTTGACCAGTTTTGGGGTGGAAACTTTCCTCGAAACATTTTTAGAATACGCACCAGAACCTCATTCACACAAAACGGTTGATGAAGAAGAAATTGAACCTTTAAATCCTGATTTTTCTGGTTTCATTTTCAAAATTCAAGCGAATATGGACCCTCGTCACCGTGACCGAATTGCTTTTGTCCGTATTGTTTCTGGCGAATTTGAGCGTGGAATGGATGTTAATCTTGTCCGCACGGGTAAAAAAGTAAAATTATCTAATGTGACACAGTTCATGGCTGAATCACGAGAAAATGTCGAAAATGCTGTTGCTGGTGATATTATTGGGGTTTATGATACCGGAACTTATCAAGTTGGTGATACTTTGACAACTGGTAAATTAAAGAAATCATTTGAGCCACTTCCAACGTTTACACCGGAACTTTTCATGCGTGTGCAAGCGAAAAATGTCATGAAACAAAAATCATTCCAAAAAGGAATTGACCAATTGGTTCAAGAGGGAGCCATTCAGCTCTACAAATCTTATACGACTGGCGATATCATGCTTGGTGCGGTTGGACAACTTCAATTTGAAGTCTTTAAAGACCGGATGGAGCGCGAATATAATTCGGAAACAATCATGACACCGATGGGCTCAAAAACAGTGCGTTGGATTAAAGAAGAAGATTTAGATGAAAAAATGTCAAGTTCGCGAAACATCTTGGCGCGAGACCGTTTTGACCATCCATTGTTCTTATTTGAAAATGAATTTGCCATGCGCTGGTTCAAAGATAAATATCCAGATATTGAATTAATGGAACAATTTTCAGTATAAGTTTTATAAATTTACTGACAGAATGTTTATTTTTAATAAAAATTTCCATTAAAAAAATGATATATTTTAAAATTACTGACAAAAATTTGTGGATAGTGTAGTTGTAAAATTACCGATAATTATCCTTTGAAAAACTGTCAGTAATTTTTTTATGAAAATATTTTTAAAAAAGTAAAGGGCGTAAGCATTTTCAGTCAAAAAATTATGCTATAATAGATAAGTTACGTCAGGCGAGTCACATAAATTTCGCCTGTAGCAAGGGTTTCGTACCCTGTAATAAAAATTTTGGCGTGGGAACACGCAGTAGAAATATAGGTAAAAAATGAAATTTAGTGAACTCGGCCTGTCAGAAGGAATCGTAAAAACACTTACAGAGATTGGTTATGAACAACCTACACCAATCCAAGAAGAAACAATTAAATTGGCGCTTGAAGGACGTGACGTTCTTGGTCAAGCGCAAACAGGGACTGGTAAAACAGCGGCATTTGGTCTTCCTACTATTGAGAAAATCAATGCTGAAAATCCAGCCATTCAAGCACTTGTTATTGCTCCAACCCGTGAACTTGCAGTTCAAGGACAAGAAGAACTTTTCCGTTTTGGTAAATCAAAAGGACTTAAAGTTCGTACTGTATTCGGTGGTTCAAGTATTGAAAAACAAATCAAAGGACTTAAAGCTGGCGCACATATCGTTGTGGGAACACCAGGTCGTTTGGTTGACTTGATTAAACGTAAAGCAATCAAACTTGACCAACTTGAAACTTTGATTCTTGATGAAGCAGATGAAATGCTTAACATGGGATTTTTGGAAGACATTCATTTTATTATTGAAAAAACACCAGAAAATCGTCAAACATTGCTTTTCTCAGCAACAATGCCTGCTGATATCAAAAAAATTGGTGTGAAATTCATGAAGAATCCTGAACACATCAAAATTGCAGCCAAAGAAATGACTGCTGACCGTATTGACCAATACTTTGTGAAAACAAAAGAATTTGAAAAATTTGATGTTTTGACTCGTTTGCTTGATGTTGAACGTCCACAACTTGCAATTGTTTTCGGTCGTACAAAACGCCGCGTTGACGAATTGATTCGTGGTCTTAAATTGCGCGGATATCGTGCTGAAGGAATGCACGGAGATTTGGACCAAAACAAACGTTTGGCCGTTTTGCGTGATTTCAAAGCTGGACATATTGATGTCTTAGTTGCTACTGACGTTGCCGCTCGTGGGCTTGACGTATCAGGTGTAACACACGTTTACAACTACGATATTACCCAAGACCAAGAAAGCTATGTTCACCGTATCGGACGTACAGGTCGTGCTGGTAAATCAGGCCGCTCAGTAACTTTTGTTTCATACAATGAAATGGGCTACCTTCGTGCCATTGAAAAATTGACAAACAAAGAAATGAAAGGCTTGAAACCACCAACAAAAGAAGAAGCTTACCAAGCGTCACTTTCTGTTGCGATGGATGATGTTCTTCGTGATTTGTCTGATGAATCAGGTAAAGCAAAATTAGCAAAATTTGACAAACAAGCAGCAAGCTTACTTGAAAAATTTGATGCTAAAGAATTGGTTGCCTTACTTCTCCAAGGACGTGTTAAAGACCCGGATAACCAAGAAGAAGTTAAAATTACAGCCGAACGTCCATTACCATACAATGGTGAAGGAAAAGGATTCAAGAAAAAAGGTAAAGGTGGCGGCGGACGCTACAAAGGCCGTGGAAATGGCGACCGTGATGGTAATCGTGACGGAAACCGTGGAGGCTACCGTGGTAATCGTGATTCTAAAGATGGCGAACGCGGTGGAGATCGTAAACGTAACTGGAAAGACCGTGATGATAATCGTGGAGGTTACCGTGGAAAACGTGATGACCGTCGCTTTGACGACCGTAAACAAGGTGAAAAAACTCCTCGTAAACGTACCACAGGAACTGAAAAATCAGCTGGCTTCGTAATGCGTAGCCGTGGCGATAAATAAAATAAGTTATAAAAATTACTGAAATGAGCGGCTTAATGAGCTTTAAATCGGTAAATAAAGGAATCATCAGTTATCTGATGATTTTTTCTTTTGTCAGCTGTCAGTATTTTTTATATTAGTCATAAGTCTGTCAGTTTAATCTGATTGAGTAGAGGCATTAATTCTGTGGATAAAGAATTTGTCAGTTTTACTGATGCATCTGTCAGCAAAATATTCTTCCGCAAAAGGCTGATTTTATGATATAAATATCACTGCTTATAACGCGCAGACGGAAGTTGCTATGACGCATTTACTGCCATTTCATCTTGCCAGCTTTGCTGGCTTAGAGCGAGCCTTTTTGCCCAATGTTTTAGCGTTGATAGCAAAACGGACAGCCGTGCTATGGACAACGTAGTGAAACGAAGTAGATACCTTATCAATCACTCTGGTGAAAATACTAGCATATTCGTAAGTCAGCATCTACGCGATTACGCGCTACGCTGTCCATTTTGTCTATCCGCTAAAGCGAATGATAAAACGGACAGCTGACAACGACTATCCTAAGTGGAAAATTATCGTTTCTGGGAGGGACAACCAGCATATCTGTAAGCCACTAAAGTGGCGACAGCTATCCTACGCTTCTCTATAGCATAATTAATAATGAGGACCAGTAATACGAAACCTTGTTTCGTCCCACTGGCTGTGATATAATAGCGCTATGACAAATAAAAAATTTAAATCAGGATTTGTGGCAATTTTAGGTCGTCCAAATGTTGGAAAATCAACATTTATGAATCACGTGATGGGTCAAAAAATTGCCATCATGTCAGATAAACCTCAAACAACAAGAAATAAAATTCAAGGAATTTATACTACAGAAAATGAACAAATTGTCTTCATTGATACACCAGGGATTCACAAACCACACAATGCTTTAGGCGATTTTATGGTTCAATCTGCTTATTCTACTTTGCGTGAATGTGATGTCGTTTTATTTATGGTTGCAGCTGATGAACCTCGTTCAACTGGTGAAAATATGATTATTGAACGCTTGAAAAAAGCAGAAGTTCCAGTCATTTTGGTTGTCAATAAAATTGATAAAATTCATCCTGACCGTCTTTTTGAAATTGTAGCTGATTACACTTCACAAATGGAATTTTCAGAAGTCGTTCCAATTTCAGCTAAACAAGGAAATAACACCGAAAGATTAATTGATACACTCTCTGAAAAATTGGATGAAGGGCCTCAATATTTCCCAGAAGACCAAATTACTGACCATCCAGAACGTTTCCTCGTTTCAGAAATGATTCGTGAAAAAATCTTGTTGTTGACTCGCGAAGAAGTTCCGCATTCTATTGCGGTTACTACTGACCAAATGACTCGAGATGAAGAAACGGGTAAAATTCATATCATGGCAACAATTATTGTCGAACGCAAGAGCCAAAAAGGAATTATTCTTGGTAAAGGTGGCGATATGATTCGTAAAATCGGGAAAATGGCTCGTCGTGATATTGAAATCATGCTTGGTGACAAGGTTTACCTTGAAACTTGGGTTAAAATTAAAAATGATTGGCGCGACCGTAAAATGGATTTAGCTGACTTTGGCTACAATCGTGATGATTATATGTAATGAAAATAGCGAATTATCGCTATTTTTTGTTTTATTATGAAATTTCCAGACAATTGTGATATAATATTGAAAATTATAATTATTATTGGGGGAAATTATGTGCGGTTTTTTATTTATGGAAACATCTGATTTAACGATAGAAGAGTTTAAAAGCAATTTGGAACTGATTGAACATCGAGGACCAGACGACCAACAACATGTTCGTGATACTTTGGGAAATGATTTTGGTTTTTGCCGACTTTCAATCATGGATTTGTCAGACTTGGGGCGTCAGCCCTTTGGACTGAACGGTAAAAGAGTCATGTGTAATGGTGAAATTTATAACTTTTTAAGCCTTCGTAAGTTCTTGGAAACTAAGGGATATAAATTTACAGGAGATTCTGATTGTGAAGTGCTTTTACCTCTTTTTGAAACCACAGGAATCGAAACAATGGTCAAAATGCTTGATGCTGAATTTGCTTTTGTCCTAGTTGATGAAAATACTGGTGAGATTTTTGCGGCTCGTGACCCCTTTGGAATTCGTCCACTTTTTTATGGTTATAATAAAGTTACGGGAAAAATTTCTTTCTCTTCTGAAGCTAAGGCCCTTATTTCAACCTGTAAAGATGTGACGCCTTTTCCACCAGGTTATTATTATACGGGTGGTGAATTTTATGTTTATAATGATATTGCGGAAGTTTCAACGATTGTTGAAGAACCTTTGGCTGAAATTTCAGGACATATCCGTCGCAAATTGGAACGTGCAGTAAAAAAACGTCTTCATGCAGATGCTCCAATGGGTTATCTCTTGTCAGGCGGTTTAGATTCATCATTGGTCTGTGCCATTGCAGCTAAAGAATTAGAAAGTCCAATCAAGACCTTTGCGATTGGAATGGAAACAGACCCGATTGATTTGAAATATGCTCGGGAAGTAGCAGATTTCTTACGGACTGACCATACCGAAATTTTGATGACAAAAGAAGACGTACTTTCAGCAGTTCGTGAAGTGATTTGGCATTTGGAAACTTGGGATATCACGACGATTCGGGCTTCTATTGGGATGTATTTAATCTGTAAGTATATTCATGAGAATACAGAGCTGAAAGTTTTGATGACCGGTGAGGTTTCCGATGAAATGTTCGGCTATAAATATACTGACTTTGCTCCATCAGCTGGGGCCTTTCAAAAAGAAGCACAAAAGCGAGTACATGAACTATATATGTATGATGTCCTGCGGGCTGACCGTTGCTTAGCGGCTCATTCTCTTGAAGCTCGCGTTCCATTTGCTGACTTGGACTTTGCGACTTATGTCATGTCCATCAATCCGAGTAGAAAGCTGAATACTTATGGCAAAGGAAAATATCTCTTACGCCATGCTTTTGAAGGAACGGAGCTATTGCCAGACGAGATTTTATTTAGAGAAAAAGCGGCTTTTTCTGATGCTGTTGGTCATTCCATGGTCGACTATTTAAAAGAATTTGCTGACGAAAAATATTCTGATGAAGATTTAGCAAAGGCTAGTGAAAAGTATCCAAAACATACACCATTTACCAAAGAATCCTTGATGTATCGGGAAATTTTTTCAGAATTTTACCCAGGTTATGAAGATTGGATTATTGATTTTTGGATGCCAAACCCTGATTGGGTGGGAGCAGATGTTAAAGATCCATCAGCACGCGTCTTGTCAAATTATGGTGATTCCGGAAAATAAATTTTGAAATCTTTATCATAAAAAAATGAATAAGAAATGTTAAAATAGTCACTGATAAAACTTATCTGATGATAAATTGTCAGTGATTTTTTATGTTGAAATTTAGTACAGAATGAAAATAGAAAGCTGTCAGTAAAATAAAAGAACTGACTGGAAAGTCTGTCAGTAAATTTTGTGATAAGAGGGAAAAATGCCAGAATTACCAGAAGTTGAAACCGTTAGAAGAGAACTTGAAAAAAGAATTGTTGGACAAAAAATTATATCTATAGAAGCCACTTATCCAAGAATGGTCTTAACTGGTTTTGAGCAATTGAAAAAAGAATTGACAGGAAAAATCATTCAGGGCATCTTGCGGCGAGGGAAATATTTAATTTTTGAAATTGGAGATGACTTTCGCTTGATTTCTCATTTACGAATGGAAGGGAAATATCGCTTAGCAACACTTGATGCACCAAGAGAAAAGCATGACCATTTGACAATGAAATTTTCTGATGGGCAGTTAATCTATGCCGATGTAAGGAAATTTGGAACTTGGGAATTGATTTCTACTGACCAAGTGATTCCCTATTTTCTGAACAAAAAAATTGGACCAGAACCGACCTATGAAGATTTTGATGAAAAGCTTTTTCGAGAGAAATTAAGAAAATCAACAAAGAAAATAAAACCTTATTTACTTGAGCAAACCCTTGTTGCTGGGCTTGGCAATATTTATGTTGATGAAGTGCTCTGGTTAGCAAAAATTCATCCAGAAAAAGAGGCTAATCAGCTGACAGAAAGTTCCATCCACCTTTTGCACGACTCAATTATTGAAATTTTGCAAAAAGCGATTAAGCTTGGTGGTTCAAGTATTAGAACTTATAGTGCCTTAGGATCAACTGGTAAAATGCAAAATGAGTTGCAAGTTTATGGTAAAACGGGTGAAAAATGTTCCCGTTGTGGTGCAGAGATTCAAAAAATAAAAGTTGCTGGTCGAGGCACTCATTTTTGCCCAGTTTGTCAGCAAAAATAAGTGAAGAATATTTACTGACAGACAAGGTAAATTAACTAAAAAAGTCAGTGACAAAGTTCATAAAAAAACGTATAGATATAATATAGGGGCTTATAAAAAATCCTGAAAAATGCTATAATTAAACCATAAATAAAGAATAACGGAGATAAAATTTGGCAACAAAGAAAAAAACAAATTTTGATGATATTACCAAAAAATATGGCGCTGAGCGTGATAAAGCATTGGCTGATGCTCTTGCTCTGATTGAAAAAGACTTTGGGAAAGGTTCACTCATGCGTCTTGGTGAAGCAGCTAACCAAAAAGTATCAGTTGTAAGTTCAGGTTCTCTTGCGCTTGATATTGCACTTGGTGCAGGTGGTTACCCTAAAGGTCGTATCGTTGAAATCTACGGACCAGAATCTTCTGGTAAAACAACAGTCGCTCTTCATGCCGTTGCAGCGGTTCAAAAAGAAGGTGGAATTGCAGCCTTTATCGATGCTGAAAATGCTCTTGACCCAGAATATGCAAAAGCACTCGGTGTAAATATTGATGAACTTTTGCTCTCACAACCTGACTATGGTGAACAAGGACTTCAAATTGCTGAAAAATTGATTACTTCTGGAGCGGTTGACTTGGTCGTTATTGACTCAGTTGCAGCCTTGGTACCAAAGGCCGAAATTGATGGCGAAATCGGAGACAGTTCAGTTGGTCTTCAAGCACGTATGATGTCACAAGCTATGCGTAAACTTGCAGGACATATCAACAAAACAAAAACAACAGCGATTTTCATCAACCAATTGCGTGAAAAAGTTGGAGTGATGTTTGGTTCACCAGAAACAACTCCTGGTGGTCGTGCCTTGAAATTTTACGCCTCAGTTCGTCTTGACGTACGTGGTTCAACAAAAATTGAAGAAGGTTCTGGAGATAACAAAACTCAAATTGGTAAAATCACCAAAATCAAAGTCGTTAAAAATAAAGTTGCACCACCATTTAAGGTTGCGCTTGTTGATATCATGTTTGGTGAAGGAATTTCAAGTACAGGTGAGCTTTTAAATATTGCTGTTGAAGAAGGCATTATTAAGAAATCTGGTGCTTGGTTTGCTTATAATGATGAGAAGATTGGTCAAGGGGCAGAAAAAGCTAAAAACTACCTCAAAGAGCATCAAGATGTTTTTGATGAAATAGACCACAAAGTTCGGGCAGCTCATGGACTTCTTGATGATTCAGAAGTAGCAGAAACTGAAGAAGAAACTACAGCTTCAAAAACTAAAGCAAAAGCTAAAAAAGAAGAAAAAGCAGTAGAAACAGAAGAAATCGAACTTGAACTTGAAGATTAAAAAAAGCAGCTGAATTAATCAGCTGTTTTTATTTTTCTAAAGAAGGTAAATAATCCAAAGATAAGAACCCAAATCACAGAACCAATGGCCGGAATAATTGTATCTTTAAAGCAGAAAAGTGAAATAAAGATTAATACAAATCCAGCAATAGCTAATGGAATAAAGATATGAGCCGCTGGTAAAGTAAAGCCACTTGGATCAAAATCTTTTGATTTGCGATATTTTAGATAAGTGATTAAAGTCATCAGATAGACGACTAGAAAAAGATTTGTTGCGACACTGGTAATAAAGACAAAGGAATTAGAGATTGCTGGAATCATTGAAATAAATGGAGTAAATAAAATCAATAGTGATGTGAAAAGTAACGCATTTACGGGGACACCAGCTTTTGAGAATTTTGTAAATGGCTTAAGAATTTTATCATCATTAAGTTGTGATAATGAGTAGAGATTTCGCGTGATTGAAAAGAGAGCGGAGTTCAAGGCAGAAGCAGCAGAGGTTAAAACAACGAAATTAACCAAAGCGGCAGCCCATTTGATACCAATTAATTGGAAAATGGTGACAAATGGAGATTTATCAGCAGGAATATCTCGCCATTGATAAATACTCATAATGGCAAGAAGAGCCCCAATATAAAAGAGTACAATTCTAATTGGAATTTGATTAATAGCTTTTTTCAAAGTAGGCCTTGGATTGTCCGTTTCAGCCGCAGTCATCCCTATGAATTCCATAGAAACAAAGGCAAACATTACCATTTGAAAGCTTTCAAAGAAACTAGAGACGCCGTTAGGGAAGAACTCAAAGCCTTTAGTGATGTTCGTTAAACTAACTGTGTCAGTTCCCGTATGATAGTGGCTAAAAATTAAAATAATTGCAGTTAATATCAAACCAATGATGGCAACAATTTTAATCATTCCAAACCAAAATTCTGTTTCACCGAAGAATTTAGGATTTAAAGTATTTAATAGTGTTAAAAGAACTAAAACAAAAACCTCAGTCATCCAAATCGGTAAATCTGGCAACCAAAAATTAATATAAGTTCCGATGGCAATTAGTTCGGCCATCGCGACAAAAACAACGACTAGCAAATAAGACCACTGAATAAAGTATCCAGGTTTGGCTCCCATATATCGTGAGACAAAGTTCAAAAAGGAATGCTGACTAGGATCTTGATAAAGCATCTCTCCAATTGCTCTTAATAGGATGTACATCAGAGCTCCGATAATCAAATAAACAAAAATAATCGAAGGACCAGTAAGATGAATTGATTTTCCGGCTCCAAGGAAAAGTCCGGTACCGATTGTTCCCGCAATCGCAATCAGTTGAATATGCCTATTTTTTAAACCACGTTGAGAAGGCTGTTTTTCTATGTTTTCATCATTTTGATTTGTATTCATAATATAATATTATACGCTTTTTCATTAAGATTTTCAGAGACTGCTCTATTTTATAAAGGAGTGAACCTGAATTAGATTTTTTTGAAATGGGAGTAAAGCCCAAAGATAAGAGTCCAAACAATCGCTCCTAAAGCAGGATAAAATGTATCGGCATTGAAGAACAAGGAAGCAAAAACGATGGCAAAGATAATCGCAATAAATGGTACGGCAATAGCGGGTTTAGGAGTCAAAAAGCCATTAGGATTATAATCATCAGACTTACGATATTGCCAGTAGGTATACAAAGTAATAAAATAAACTACCAAAAATAAATTGGTCGTACAAGAGGCGGCAAAGTTAAAAGCATTTTTTATTTGAGGAATTAAAGTTAGGACAGGGGCTAAAAGAGAAAGAGCCGTTGCCATATAAAGGGCATTAATCGGGATGCCTGCTTTAGAAAGTTTTGTAAAAGCGGTCAATCTCCCCTTGTCATGCTGTTTGGCAAGAGAGTACATATTGCGTGTTGCTGAGAAGAGAGAGCTATTGAGAGCCGAAGCAGCAGAAGTTAATACCACGAAGTTAATGAGAGCTGCAGCCCATTTGATTCCAATGAGTTGGAAAACAATAACGAATGGTGATTTGTCTGCTGGAATATAGTGCCAATTAAAAATTGCCATAATTGCCAGAAGTGCTCCGACGTAGAAAAGCAAGATACGGACAGGAATTTGATTAATAGCTTTTGGTAGACTCTTTTTAGGGTTAACTGTTTCTGCGGCGGTCATTCCGATAAATTCCATCGAAGTGAAAGCAAACATTACCATTTGTAGGGCTCCGACAAAATTCCAAGCACCATGTGGGAAAAGTTGAAAACCGTCAAAAATATTATTTAGCGAAGCCGTATCATTAACCGTTTTACCACTTAAGACTGTGGTGTAGTGGAAATTACTTGCTACGAGAATGATGGCAGTTACAATCATTCCAAGAATTGCTGCCACTTTAATCATAGCAAACCAAAATTCAGTTTCACCAAAAAAACGAGAATTTAAGGTATTGAGACCAAAAAGAAGTGCGAGCATCACAATTTCAATCAACCATAAAGGAAGATGAGGAAGCCAAAATTGAATATAAGTTCCAATGGCCGTCAATTCAGAGATACAGACAAAAATAATAACTAACCAATAAGACCACTGAGTGAAGTAACCTGTTCTGATTCCTGAATATTTGGTAACAAAATTTAAAAATGAATGCTGACTAGGGTCATTATAGAGCATTTCCCCGATAGTTCTAAGGAAAAAGAACATAGCAATCCCAATTAAAATATAAGCAAAAATGACACTTGGTCCAGTCATTTGAATTGTTTTTCCGGCACCGAGAAAAAGTCCAGTACCAATTGTGCCGGCAATTGCAATGAGTTGAATATGCCGGTTTTGTAAGCCCCTTTGGGCTTCATGATTCTTTTGAATATCTTCCAAAAGTTTTTCCTCCTTAAATTATCAGATGATTCCGATAATGTGTTAATTATTATACCAAATTAATAAAATTGTATCAAGAGTCATATT
>SKEP01000477.1_pt1 | contig 25804 bp, 27 predicted proteins | sample 4826901 | NCBI WGS metagenome assembly SKEP01 (sample SAMN11008806, study PRJNA524170) | human gut metagenome | biome: Human fecal sample; material: Feces; isolation source: fecal sample from pouch patient p4, p43, p49, p54, p55 | host: Homo sapiens | place: Israel: Tel-Aviv | collected 2014-03-20
CAGCCGCATCATCTCGTTGATGTCTATCGTACCGTCCTCGCGAAACGGTACAGATTCAAGTAAAGTATCCATTGGTGGTCGTCGCCTTTCTCTAGAGCCGTTTATTTGACGATTGACGATTCTAGGCGACGGCCACCCCTTATGTCAGGCTTTTCTGTGACACCAACTTTCGGTACATGATCTCCTATGGAAAGAGTGGGAATAAATTTACTCCTTTCCCCATTCATGTACGCTCCTCATCTCATTATTTCCGAGTTAAGGGTGCAAATTTTCAATATTTTCGAAAGTGCTACCCTTAAACAGCCGATTACAAAGAGATATTTTGCTAATCACCTTGTAAAGGTGACGACTCTAGAATATTCCAGACTGCATTGAGGGTTTCCTGGAACGAAATACCGACCGCGTAGGAATGCTTAGAAACGTACGCCTCCCACTGGCGCTCAAGGCCATCGTCTTTCCGCATTGCGTTGATGGCTTCCTTTCGGTGTTCTACCGCTTTCCAACTGTTGCGCTTCTCGCACGTTGCTGCAAGTGCCTTCCCGAAAATGCGGCGATCGAGATGGTTTCGAGTTTTTCGGCCAAAACGGTTTCCAGAGGGTAGGCTATGATTCTTGCTGACCCCTCGTCGAACACGAACGGGTACTCGTAGGCGATGGCGTCGGGGATTATCCTGTCGCCTGTGGTTACGTCAACTGTAAGCGGAACCGACAGCGTGCCGTAGCGGGCGCGCAGGAATACTCGAATGCCCGGGTATTCGCCTGTCGACGCCTATGAGCGAGCCGATGAGCATGCCCCCCTTCACGATCACGCACTCGCGCCAAGGTGACCTCGAGATGCGGTCGATCAGCCGCTCGAGCATGTAGTTCTGGAGCATCAGCTGGGGCGATACGCCTGCAGCTTTTGCCTTGTTGTTGATGCGTGCCTTGAGCTGCATGGAGTTTCTGGTTTTCATAGCAGTACCTCCATGTACTTTCTTACCTTCGTAGCGACGCCGAGCTTCTTCGCGTATGACTGCAGTTTCGGCAGGTCACGTTCGTCCGATGAAAGGTATGAGCGAAACGCTGGCGACAGCAGCTGCAGGTCGGGTGAGGACGTGCCACGTAGCATGTCACACAGGGTCCGCTCGGAGTTGTAGACACGTACGGTGTTGTCGTATGGCGTTGTCAGCTCGGTGAGCCCAAGGTCGTGCAGGCCGTTGGGGGACGATTTCGTGGTTATTCCTGACTTCTTGGCGGAGGATGGGTTATAGCCCCTCGGGAAGCTCATTGTGAGCGACTCGGGTGCCGAATCGGAGAGTCCCAGCAGATAGAGTGCTGTGTCGTGCGAGAAGACGCCACGTGCGAACCGGTGTTGTGCTGTTACGTACTCGTCCTCCCAAGTCTCGGGCGTGCAGTACAGGCCACGCTCGACTTTGACGAGCTTGCCATGCTCCACCGCTGCAGAAAGCTCGCGGTTCTGGACGCCATAGGCCTCGGCTGCCGAAGCGGTTATGAAACCTCCGCTGGTTGCTGCTATCTCTATAATTGCTTCCGTAACGCTCTCCTTTGCGGTTTTATGCTACAAATTGTTTCATATTGTAGCATGATTCATCATAAAGGAGTCACAGCTGCATGCTATTGAAGTCCAATGAGAAGAATCGTTCAACCATCCCATGAATTTCCAAATCACTTGTTACTTTGGGAATGATTCAAACGAAGCAGAACGAAAACGCACAGTAGTAATACACCACATGGACGCATTTGATCGTAGTAGACAAAAAAGGGCTGCGAGAAGCGCACTCCGTTTGAGGTTTCCATTGATCCGTTCTACAGCGAGGAAAGTCTTGCCCATCTGAGACGCTCCGTCTCGGCGCTTGACGAGGGACATGGCGTTTCGCACAATTGGTCGAGGATAAATAAATACTTCAATAAGAACGGAGCCGACCATATCCGCAACCCTACAGGAACATACCTTCCATACCGATAGAGGTACTGTTGTCTACTGGGCAGACTCCTCCGCTGGCGCAGATGCGCCATGGCTTATATTCCTTCCCGGTCTCACCGCCGACCACACGTTGTTCGTGCGCAGGCGGATGTGATGCCCAAAAGGGAAGTCAAGGTAGGCTAGGGCATCAGCCTCCGCGTCCTCAAGCAGCTCGTGACACCAACGTTCGGCACGCGGTCAGTAGGAGTGACGATAAACCCTACTTAAGGCACTAATTATCACAAATTACCAAATATTGGTGTCGTAAACGCCTTCAACACCGATGTCGGCTTTTCGATTTTCATAACGGGCTCCAACTCCTATCTCCTTTCCGGAGAACTTATGACCAAGCTCACCGGGCGCTACGTCGAGTTCGAGATGTTCACCTTGTCATTCAGCGAATTTCTGACTATGAAGGAGTTTCTGGATGTCGAGACGAAGGACGACCGAGCTGAATTTGAGGAATATCTTCGCTATGGCGGCTTTTCCCGCTCTCTTGAGTACGACGACGTCGAGGCGAAGGCCCGCTACATTGAAGACGTCGTGGGACAGATCATTGAGAAGGACATCCGATCCCGGAACAAGATACGAAACGTTGAAGCCTTCGAGCGCGTTATGACTTACGTCATCAACAACTACGGCGCGCCGACGAGCCTCACCAACCTTGTCGACCACTTGAGAAACGTCGAGAAGATCGCCGTCGAGAGAAGGACCGTGTCGGCGTACATTCAGATGCTCGTCGATGCGAAGATCCTCTACAGATGCCAGCGCTTCGACCTGAAATCGAGGAAGTCCCTCAGGGGGGGGGAGAGAGAAAAAGTACTACCTTGCCGACCCCGGTATCTACTTCGCCCGGAACGTCGATGTGCACCTGAACTACGAGCCCTCTCTGGAGAACGTGCTCTATGTCTATCTCAGGTTCCGGGGGTACAGGCTCTCGGTCGGGTGAATCGGCAAGCTGGAATGCGACTTCATCGCCAGGAAGCATGACCTCTACGCCTACATCCAGGTGTCCATGACGATTGCGGACCGCGATGTGGAGGAGCGTGAGTACAGGCCGTTCGGCCACATCAAAGACGGGTACCCGCGCTACCTCTTCACGTTGGACCCACTCCTGCAGAAGCGCGAGGGCGTGAGACATCTCAATATGATCGACCTCATGAAAGATTACAAGGACTTACATGAGTAGGACTGCCCTAAGACTCAACCATGACTCATTGCTCAGTCTCTATTTGTAAGAATCGCTCTCGAATTCTCCGCCGCCATCAGCTTCGGCTCAATCGGAGAGCGCCCCGAGGTCGCATTCAAGTTTCACGGTGACGGCGGTGCAGGTGGCTTCCTTCGACCAGAAGGGTGTGTCCGGCCTCGGATTTTCGCGCTTCGGATAATCAGGCGTGGTAATTGTTCCCCTCTGTCCGCTGCGGCAATCGCTGCGAGCAGAGCTTCATTTGTCAACCAAACTGGGGCAGATTCAGATTCAGTTTCAGAAGGCGCGATGTCGTCGCGTTCGTCCAACCGGGCGTCTCATAGTCGGCCTCTGGGATCTCCAGCGGTGCACTGCCGAGAAGCCTCCCTCCGCCCTGAAACGTTGCTTCATGCTGTCAACCATAAGCGTATATACAGCTCAGAGCGGGACTGGCCGCCCATTATGACCCTTCGATTAAGGTTTGATTATCCCCGCATATCTCGGGAAAAGGCGATATGGAAGGCGATGCTGCTACCCATAGGTGTTATATTCGTAACTGTAGCCTGTATTTCGTAATATTGGAAAAGGTTGGCCACATGGACTCAGACAGCAGCAACTCCCTCAAGCAATTCCTTGACCTGATTCCGAGGAAAGTAGATAGCTCCGCTGCTTCGGATATGGCCTCATACCCCGGTGCATGGGGTTTGATGGTGATGGGAAAGCGTGGACAGACCGAAGAGATGCTTCGTAAGGCCATTGAGTTCGAATACGACATGAATGACTGGCGCCAACGCTACGCCTCCCGACTTCATGTCCTCAAGTTCGCCTCGAAACGCGCGATGACGTACGATTTGTGCCTAGAGGCATGCAAGAGGGACGCGCACAATCTCTCCTATGTTCCGGAGAAGTACCTCGATGACGCGATGTTTCTTGCTGCGATGTCGAACGAGGGCAAGACGCTCTGGCTCGTCCCAGAGGAGCGTCGTTCGTACGACATCTGCATGGCAGCCGTCTCGAGCAACGGGCAGGCGCTCCGATATGTGCCAACCTGCATCGCAGACTACGACCTATGCAAGGTGGCGGTCAGCAACGACGATCGTGTGAATGGCGGGAATGACCCTGCCCTCGCATATGTTCCTGACAAATTTCTGAAAGGTAATGTCGGCTCAGAGCTCTGTGAGTTGGCCGTACAGAAAAACGGCGCCGCCATCTCCAGCGTGCCGCCTGAACTTATGAGTCGTGAGCTCGCTGAGTTAGCAATACGTCATCCCGTTGAGGCGCTTCTGAAAGAAGTTCCGCCAACAAGTGACAATTTGAGTTTCCGTTCCCGGCAATTGTCGTGGCCAATTAGTCGTGTCCCGGATGCCTTCATGTCCCGGGAGCTTGCGGACCTGTCCGTATCTCTATTTCCCGCGAGCATTTCGGGGGTGCGTGACGCCTTCGTCGACATTGAGGCGTGTATCGAGTTGATTTCGGAGGATTGGAAGTACTACGGTCTCATAGCATCTCCGACGAATGAGAACCGTCGGCTCATCAAGACGGCGCTCAAGTCGTCTCCGCTCGCTCTGCAGTACGTTCCGGAGCATCTCCGCACAAAGAAGATGTGCCTCCAGGCAAAAAGGCTCGGGGGCGATGATGTGAGTTCCGATTGGTTTCCGGAGGAAGTCAAAAGGGAGCTTATGAGTTTGGCAAAGCCACGGGACAATACCAAGCTGCAAGTGGCTACCGAGCTGCAAATCCCGAGAATGACCGCACCTGACGGCTCCATCGTGAGAAGCAGCGAATCCCCGGAACTGGTGGTGAGGGATGAGCCAGACGAATCCTCACTACACGTTTACTACATCACCGACCTCCATCTTGAACACCAACTAAGGCTAAGCGGCAAGACTCTCTCCAAGGCAGAGCCGATGATCGAAGAGAAGGTCGCCGAGTTGGTCAGCTCTCTCGACGATATCGTTGGCAGTCTCGGAATTGAGAGAGGCATAGGATCCTCGCAAAAAGTCAACTGTGGACGGGGAGTCGTGCTCGTCGGCGGGGACGTCGCGGATGGATTGGAGCTGACCACCCTTTTCTATAGCGCGTTAAGCCGCGGGCTGCCCTATATGACCCGAATAGCGGTCTTGGGAAATCACGAGCTGTGGGATCTCGGCATCGACGGGAAGAAGAGGAATCGACCGCTCGACGACGTTATGGCCAGCTACCGTGACAGGCTCAAGGAGCTCGGCGTCTATCTGCTCGACAACAGCCTTCTCATTTTGCATAGGGGTGTCGCCCTCAGGCATATACGCGAAGGGATTCTCCTCAAGGCCGACGACGCAGAGCTCACGGAGGTCTGCCGCGAGTCCACGCTCCTCGTGCTCGGGGGAACAGGATTTTCTGCGCTGAATCCGACGTTCAACGCAGAGGTTGGGGACATCTACCGTGGTACGCTCGACTATGACGAGGACGCGAGACGAGTGGAACGCTTCCGGACGGTCTACGAGAAGATGCTGCGGTGTGTCGGCGACCGTCGCGTTATCGTGCTCACCCACAATCCTGTGCACGACTGGTCGAATGCCGCCCTCAATCCCGACTGGGTTTACGTGAACGGGCACACTCACCAGAACGTCATCCTGCGCAAGGACGACGGTACGACGGTGCTCTCAAACAACCAGGTTGGCTACAAGCCTTGCGAGTGGCGCTTCGACGAGCTGATCGCCTGCGGTAGATACGACCCGTTCGAGGGATGGCTTGACGGCATTTACGAAATAACGACCGTGCAATATCAGGACTTCAACCGTGGCCGCGGGATATCGATGGAGCCTTTCAAGCGCAAGGGGATCATCTGGATGCTCAAGCGCGAGGGAACGTACATGTTCATGTTCTCAAGCGGTGCGAACCTGAATCTCCTGGTCGGGGGCCGCCTTAATCGCCTTGATCATCCGAAGGAGTACTATTACGAGAACATATCTCGTTATGCCAATGGTGTCCGGAACGCGTTCGCGCCGTACAGGCGAGCTCTTGATGCCATATCAAAGGAAGTCCGAGCCGTAGGGGGCTACGGTGATATCCATGGCTGCATCGTTGACGTGGACTTCTACAACCACGTATACCTGAATCCGTATGATGGAAAGGTGTCCTATTACTATGCGGAATCTACTGTCGAGCGGAAGGTCTTCAAGACCTTTCGGGCGCTTCTCAAGTCATCCCCGATGCGCCCTATGCATCCGGATGGCACCTATCTGCTTGGACGTTTCGATAAAGCCAGAAAGGGCGACGATCTTCCGATACTCTCAAAGAGAGCGATGCCCCCGGCGTCCGTGCCCGATGTGGTCCTCGATACTGGCACTAAGATGTATGACCCGTCACGTATCATGAGGTCGATACAGTACGTCTTTGACCAAGATGTTATCCGCATCTGGCGTGACGCGGTGTTGGACTATGCCGGCAAGACCGTCACGCTCCCTGTCGGCGGAGCTATCGGCGGGCAGGAAGACAGCTCCTCGTCGTAGCCTCGATCACTCCTCCCGTGGGTTCTAGCGCTCGGGGTCGAATGGGGCGCAAGATATATAGTCATGCTCATTGATGGTATGGGACTCCGGGGAGTCGAGCGCTCGGGACGAACGCTTGCGCGTTACACAGAGCATCCTATGGAGTGACGACGAGGTCGTCATAGGGCGGTGACCATGGTACTCTTCAGCGTGTGATGGCGAGAAGCTCTATCTGTTACGTAGTGCCAAGTGAGCGCACTGGCCTTCTCCAGAGAAGAAGTTCTCGTCATCCATGCGGTGACGATCGAACAGTTCGGCGGACTTGGCGGCTTGCGCGATGAAGGACTCCTAGATTCGGTGCTAGCGCAGCCGTTCTAAACCTTCGGTGGTGCGGACCTGTACTCAAGCGCACCGAGAAGGTATGTAGGTATGGCTTATAGGTCCCTAAAATGGGATATCTTCGAGGTCGTTTGTCGTATAGGGGCTGGCTCAGCATTACCGCTCTTTGCTGCTTCCTCAATCTTCCGAAGCAGCTCTTCAATACGTTTCTTCTGATCGTCGGTGTAAGACTCCGCAACATTGACCTCAATGTCAGCGCCTTGATTATCGAAGAGCCATTTAACGAGCGTCACATAATCGAATGTTACGGGATCTGCCCCATCAAGGGACATGGCGGCCGTGGCGTTTCCATTAGGGGCATGCGCAAAGGTCAATCTCAGTGACATTATCGTCCTCCGAATCGTCTGAAGTTGTATTTCCTGAAACGCTTCTGCACCGAGGGCTCTCCGCCGTCGGTAATCTCGACTATCCAGTCGAGCACGCGTTTGCCACCGAGGGTACCCTCCAACGGAGCTGAGCGAATAACGAGCTTGTCCCTTTCGCTCTGGCAGAGAACCACGGTCTGAGCGTCTGCGAGCATCGGAATTGTTGCGTTGTGGGTGACAACGATTGTCTGCCTCGTTGCCTTGCTCTCTTTGATGGCGTTTGCCAGACCTGTGTTGATGTAATCGGCGGCGAGATTGTCTTCCGGTTGGTCGATTATTAGGGGCGCAAAGTTTCCGTCGAATGCAAGAATGAGGTCTAGAAGAACGGCCGTCTTCCTGCCTTCGCTGAGGTCGTTCCAGTTGAGTCCAGCCTTGGTCTTGATGCTGAAGGTCCTCTTCTTGCGCTTCTCCAGGTTGGCGGACACTGCATTTCCATAGGCTGACATAGTTGTGATATTGCGTCTCCTGTCAGCACCGGCCAGAGAGTCGGCCAACGTTTCCGCCGTGACTTCATCGATTGACTCGAACTTGTGGTCGGCGTTAAGCAGCATATTGATGTCGTCGAGCAGAAACTGGGCTGACATCTTGAACGAGTAGACTACGCCCAGGTGATGTCCGGCTAGGTCAACTTGCTTGGGCATATCTTCGAATTCCTGTTTAAGGAGTTCTGCCTTGGCATCGTCGAAATCCCTGAGGCCGTTCCGCAGCTTAACGATGCTCGACAGGAGATTCTGCACGCTCGTACGCTTCTTCTTATCGCTCTCCTTGGAGGCGCCTTGAGCGGTGCTGTATTCCTGCGCTCCAACAGCTAGCGCTGATGCAACCTTTCTTTCCACCACTGTTATTTCTTTGCCACGAGCAATCTGCTTCGTCAAAGCCTCAACCTCATTACGGATTGATGGCAACAGGGGGTTGCCTTCGAACATCTCCTCGAGTCCAGCCAAAGCGGTGCGTGCTTCATTCTCAACGGCAGGCTTCCAGAGAAGCTGCGGTTCCAATTGAGCGCTCGGTTGCATGATTGCGATGGGATTGCTATCTAGCGAGTCTATCGTTATAAGGTCGTTTGGGGCGGAAAGACGACGCAGCATCTGCTCGGATTCGTGGACGGCATCCGATGCAGCGAACATGCTCGAAACCAAACTACGCACCTTCTCAAAGTTCGTGTCAAGCACATCCGAAGGGGGGTGCGGACATTTTCTTGGACCACTAGGCCATATAGCCCAGGGCCCTTCTGTACTCGTTCGGACTCAGCCAGCCCAATGAGCGCTTGATGCGTCCCTCATCATAATACGTGAGATAGGCGTCGAGCTCAGCCATGAAGGTCTCCGGCGAGATGTTCTTCCAGTCGCGGTAGTAGAAGAACTCGTTTTTCAGTCTCCCGAAGAAGCCTTCGCAGGCCGCATTGTCCGGGCTTGAGCCCTTCGCCGACATGCTTCTTCTCAGCCCGCTCTCATTGCATATCGCTATCCATTCAGGCCAGCGGTAGTGTCCGCCACGGTCAGAGTGGATGGTGGTATGAGACCCCGGGCGTCTTTGAGAGAGCGCCTTGGTGAGGCTTGAGTTGGCAAGCTGTTTGCTGGGGTGTCGCCCGATAGACCAGGAGATGCACTTGCCGTCGAAGCAGTCGATTATCGCAGACAGATAGATCTTTGCGCAGGGGAGCCTGAACTCAGTGATGCCCGCGAGCCACAGCTCATCTGGGGCTAAAGCGTGAAAGTTACGGCTGATGAGATTTTTTGGGGCCTTGGAGATCTCACCGACATAGGAGCTCCAGCTGTGCGGACGCCTCTTGTTATAGACGACTCTCAGTCCCTCTTCAGCCATTATGCGCCTTACGACCTTCTCGGAGACGTGTGTACCTTCTCGTTTGAGCCTGGCGTGTACGGTTCGGTAGCCCCAGCGTCTCTGGCCTTCTCTAAACACAGATCTCACCTGTGTCCTGAGTCTTTCATACTTGTCTTGACCCAGACGGCTACGGTGGTACTCATAGGAGCTCTTCGATATCTTCAAGAAAGCGATGATTAAGCGGAGGGGCAGCCCTGTCGCCTGCCTCAATCTCTCGCCGAGCCCGCACTTGCTCCTGTTCGAGATCAAAGCCGGGTCCCACCCGACCGCTTTTAGGTCGGCCAACACCGCCCTTAGAAGCAAATTTTCTATCTGGTCAGGACTAAGGCCGGCAAGCGGCCCTGACTTCGGAGGATCGTAGGGGCTCGCTGACATGAGATACTCCTTTTCACCTGAGGGTTTTGCGCTCTTCTGTATTCTAGCGCACTGACTTTTTCTCAAGGCGCCGGTATAGCTGTGCGGGAGACCCTTGTAGATCCAGTCCTTCGCTGCGTTGTAGTTAACTTTGGCAAAGGCTGCTGCTCCTTTGATACTCATCCCGTCTTCTCTTGCAAGTAAAAACAGCTCTACGTTCTCTTTGCTATACATGCGAACTCCAATCCGACCGCCCTTGACGGTCCAACTTTTCGTCCGCACCCCCGTGCCAGTTTTGGAACGATTTCGCGCTGCCGAGAGTCAATACAAGTGCAGATCAGAACGCTTGTTGAGTTTGCCGAAGCTTGAAATTTGACAATTAAGTGGGAGTGAGCTGAGCCGTCGTTTCATCTAGTTGCAAACCGCCTGTATAGTGGTGGTTAGCATTTCTTGCGGTCTTATATAACAGCACCTGCAATACTCGGGAAGTAAAAATCTGCAGGGCACTCTCGGAACCTCATGTTTTGGGGGTTTCAGACCTTTACCTGCTGATCTTACTCCCATTCAACCGACTCTCTTTATTTATAACGGGGATGAAAGAATTTCATTTGTGCCATGCCTATTCTTTCTCCCCTATTTGACATAAGTCATGTGTCGCTTTGAGCCGTTCTGTACTTTCTATGAGTTGATTCACGTTTGTATGGGTGTTCTGAAGATGAGTTAATTACCTTCCAATACGCAAACTCAATGCAATTGAGAATGATATGAGGTTGAGGGTCTGGAAGAATCACCAGGTAGATCTCGAGTGCCTTGTCAGTCCGGATGATGAGATTCTGAGAAGTTGCAACGATTTCTTGGAGGCTTGGAGAGCAAAGAATTATGGGTCTTGGGACTGTTTTCCAAACATCGTTGATATGACGTCCAGCAAGCTTGCAGGTCAGACGAGGGATCCCTACTCGTCCCATCCGATTGAAGAATACGAGATTGAGAAGATAGATAGGCCTGCTGTGGCGGTTGCTCTTGCAAGGATAAGGCTCCGTTTCCAAAGTAGATCATGGATAACGCACTCGTGAGGGAGTTACCGCCGCGCATGCTCGACAAGATCGAGAGGATCCTCGACCTGCTCGCCGATCCCGATGCTCAAGGGCAATGATCACAATCTGTAGGCTATAAACACATGGTCATGTAGAGCGGCAAATACGTCAGGTTCCCCTTGCGGACAAGGTTCTTCGTGTACACAATGAAACGCTCGTTGACCTTTACGTCGTATTTCTCGGTGAAGTAGTCGAATGACTTGTGACTCTTGTATCCGGATGATTTCACCTCAATGGGACAAAGGCGCTTGCCGCGAACGATCAGGAAGTCGACCTCGTAAGCATTCTCCTTCTTCGATCCGGCCGAGCGGTAGCTAAACCTGTGAAAATAGAGCCCGTGGCCGTTCGCGGCGAGTGCTTGCGCGACGGCGTTTTCGACCACCATGCCCTCGTTGATACCGAGTCGATCCGTGACGAGAGCCTTGTACAGCTCGTCGCCAGTCTGAGGGGCGCCCCGCATCACCTGGGTCACGAGCAGTCCGGTATCGCCCAGGTACACCTTGAAGTCGTCTCGATCCTCGTACAGGCCGAGTGCCACTTCGGGGGCGGTCACGTTGCAGCACATGTTGACCACCATCGATTCACGGAGAAAGGAGACCGACCTCGACAAACTCCTGGCTCGCGCAGCCTCATCGACGGTTGCAAACTGGAAGTGCGCGTTATGGTGAGAAAGCTGGCTGGGGATAGACTTGAAGACCTCCGCGGCGCGGTCCCCCTCATCTTCATCGTGCTTGCTCAGATCTTCCTCGTAGAGGTCGAGGATCGTCCGCTTAATCCTATCGATGCCGGCGAAGTCGTCGCCTTGGACGAGAAGCTCTACCGCCTGCGGCATGCCGCCGACGGCCATGTAGGTGCGGAAGTCGCGCATGATGCGGCGGTGGATGGCGTCGGGCAGGGCCTTGCGCGATTCGAACGCCTCTCGGATCGCCGGAACGGTTACTTTGTCGCCTGTAGCCCAGAGGAATTCCTCGAAATCCATGGGGTACATCTTCGTTCGTTCTTCCTCTGAAGGTATGAGGATGTCCTTCACGTTTTTGCGGATCGAGATGAGCGAGCCAGTCTCGATGTAGTGGTAGCGCCCGTCCTTCACGAGAGCCTTGATGGCCTGGCGGGCCGGCGGATAGAGCTGAATCTCGTCGAATATGATGACGGCGTCGCCCTTGGGCAGGCTCTTCCCCTTCAACAGAAACAGATTTCGAAAGAACGTGTCGAGATTACCGATGTTGTCAAAGTTCTCGCGCACGTCGATTCCGTCGAGCGAGAAATCGATGAGCAGATAGTCGGCATAGTTCTCTTGTGCAAATCGCTCTGCAACGGTACTCTTCCCGATGCGTCGTGCGCCCTCAATCAGCAGCGCTGTCCTGCCATTGGAGACCTTTTTCCATTCTGCAATTCTGTCGTACGCTTTGCGCTTGAAGAAGGTGGACATCGCTCCTCATTTCCGAAATCAATAAATATTAATATCCATTATTGCACGAAAACGAAAAATGTATATAGCGGTTTGTGCACGAAAACGGAAAATTTAAGGTTCTCGACGGTCTTGTCCGCAACCGACAGGGACACCTGTATGTAGACGTACCCTTCGTCGGCTTTGCGCGCGATGAAATCGACCTCTAACTTGCCTATCTGCCCGACGCTCATGCGGTAGTCCTTGGACTTCAGATATGTGTAGACTGCGTTCTCGAGCAGAGCGGGCCGTAGTCCATGGTGGCGTTGACGTTGCGAGCGAAGTAGATGCCTGTGTCGGCGAGGTAGTACTTTTTGCTACCTTGCAGTGAACGTTTTAACTTCATTTCAAAGCGGTCACAGCGGTAGAGAAGCTTCGCCTTCGCCAGAAGCTCAATGTAGCTTGCGAGTATTTCGCGTTTAATAGGACTTTCTTGTGTATTACGCAGATACTTTGCGATGCGAATCTGCCATCGGCACGATAGGCGTTGATGACTTCCTCAAAACCCTTGACTCTCTGAATCTTGTCGATGAAGAGGTATATGGTGCCTTTGATTTTAGACGATATGTGTTCCTCGATAGTCGCCTCGAGCCAGTCAGGTGTTTTGATTCTCCTTAAACATTAACAAAACACGTGATGAAGGTCTTGTTGTCGGATAGATCTCAGACACACGAACCAATAGATGGGTTTCTCGCCCCATCAAGGCTCTCTTGTCTTAATGCGTTTCCAAAGCTACTATGGTTTTAACAATCTGCCGGAGCCTTTGGCAAGTGCCGGCACGAGAAGGGATCAGGCGCATGAAGAACTAGCGATACTCAAAAACCCGAATACACGTAACGTCGCCGACGGCTATCACGGGTGCAGCATCGCTTATTCATGTCTTAACATACGCTAAATAACGATATCTTTGCAGTTAGACATATTCAAAGTTAGATACAGTTGAAGTTTATAATTTGCATGCTGCTCCGCATAGCCTTCGGCAGAACCGAGGTAACATGCAGCTTAATCTATCGAATATTGAATATACCTATCCGTTGGCAGTTGAACCTACTATACGCAATGTAACCGCTACGTTTCCTGCGGGCTGGACTGGTTTTGTCGGCGATAACGGCTCCGGAAAAACAACACTTGCGCGTGTTGCGTGCGGCTTTCTACAGCCTGATGCGGGAGTTGTAAGTCCTTCGCTTTTCTCGACATATTGTGCTCAAAGTACAGAGGAAGCTCCGGACAATCTCGAAGACTTTGCTGTGTCCTATGATCGGGCAGCAATAAAGTTGAGAAACGAGTTGTCCATAGGAGACGACTGGCCTTGGCGGTATGACATGCTCTCGTGCGGACAGCAGAAGCGACTCCAGGTTGCGTGTGCGTTGTGGTCCGCTCCCGATGTGCTTGTTGTTGATGAGCCCACCAACCATGTAGACGCATCCACTCGGCATGCTTTGTTTGCGGCGTTGTCAAAGTTCAAAGGCGTTGGAGTACTCATTTCGCATGACCGAGAACTTCTCGACGCACTTTGTTCGCAATGTTTGTTCATAGCAAATGGCACCGCTATCATGCGGTCCGGTGGGTATTCGCAGGCATCCTCGCAGGTCGCTTTAGAGCGTTCAAGCGCAATTCACGTTCGAGAAATAGCGCAAAAAGAGAAGGCACGAACAGAGCGAGAAGCTCAGCGCCGCCGAGAAGAGGCGTCTCGGGTACAAGCGCGTAGGAGCGGGAAGGGCATTGCGAAAAACGATAGCGATGCGAGAGCAAAAAAGCGCCACTACATTGTTTCCGGTCAAGACGGGAAGGCGGGCAAATTGTCCGCTCGTATGCAGAGCAGGCTTGAAAAAGCTGAGAATGACGTTGCTGACAGTAAAGTTGAAAAACGATATGACGCTCACGTGTGGCTTGACGCTGAACCGAGTAAGCGAAAGGTCCTTTTCAGGATGGAGCCTGGTCGTATTTCCGTCGGTGAGTCTTTGCTCAGCTTGCCGCCGCTCTTTATTGGAAATACAGATCATATTGGACTTGTGGGAGACAATGGATCTGGTAAGACTACTTTGGTTAAGAAAATTATCGCGAGCATTTCCGCTGATACGAGCTCCATTGATACAAGCCTTATTGACACGAGTTTCATGGACGTAACCGCAAATACGGGTTGCGCCGATACAAGGGTACTGTATATTCCTCAGGAACCCGATGTATTGCAGAAAGAAAAAACGTTAAAGAAGATGAGAGAGCTTTCAAGTGCCCAGCGGGGGCAAGTGCTTTCCATTGTGGCGCAACTCAACTCAGATCCAGATTGTATTCTTGAGGGAGATACCGTAAGTCCGGGTGAAATGAGAAAACTCATGCTTGCTCTAGGTATTTTGGAATCGCCTGAGCTTCTTGTGATGGATGAGCCAACGAATTATCTTGACCTTGGATCCACAGAGGCCCTTGAGCGACTGCTGTCCGTATATCCAGGAGCGCTTTTACTTGTTTCACATGATGCGTCTTTAGTGAGTTCGGCTACGTCCACAACTTGGAGAATACGAAAGTCAGAGGATGGCTACGAGCTTACGGTCGGTTAACGTATCGTTTTTTATGTGGCGGACTATTGTAATAACAGTGCAAAGGACGGTACTGTGACGGAGCAAAAGCAGAAGACAGAGCTTGACCTGAACATTCCTCCTAAGTCTGAATAGTGAGCAATCACATTTATAGCTTTGGCTAACTTCTCTTGCATGGCGTAAACAGTTTGCTGGAGTCACAATCATCAAATTTATGCTGTTCTATATATCTCCAATATTAAAAAATACTGATATTAGGAGATATGAGCCTGAATCGCTGCCAATCACATTTACCGAATTGCTGAGCTCTTAATGTCTAAGCCATTGATTAAGCGATTGATAGCTTTTTGAGCAGTATTTTGCTTGATTAAACCCTCTTTGGCGTATGCGTTAATACTGGCATTCTTACCAGCAATCCGCACTATGAGGATCGCTGGGTTCATGTTGGCAAATCCACTTTTAATCAGTACATCGAGGGATCCTGTTTCTTCACTATCGAGCAAGATTTCGCCACATTCAATTGCAGATTGCCATATTGTGCGATAAGGACTGCTGCACGTAATTTCAATTTGCTTAAATGCACTCTGAGTAGCCAGATGACTGGCGGTTAACTTTGCCGCAGGAGTTCCGATAAACAGGCCATACTCACTAATCTTTTCAGCAAGTAGTTCATCCATCTGTTTTTTATCCATTTGTTTTCTCCTCAAAGTCGTATCCAGTTTCCTCTGAGAGCACTTCTAGAGTTTTCCTTAATGCGTTGCTCATATCTTCAGTGCTTGGGAGCGGAATGTGATTTCTCTTTCTTACACGATCCTCAATTAATGGAAGAAGTAGTTTATCTGCATATATATCCTTATCAGAACTTGAGAACATCAATTTAAGCTTCTTACCGTCAAGTATATCGCCTAAAGCATCAACGACTTTCTCGGCTTCATTACGATTCAGCATATACTCTTGAGCTAGAGATAAGAATCGCTTTTGAATGATTTTTACCATCTTATCAGCATCGTCTTCGATGAAGTTATCGAGAACTACCTTTGTTGCTTTTCCGGCAACTGTGCCTGCAACGAATGTGCCTACGAGTCCGCCAATTACTGTACCTACACCCGGAAGAACCATCGAACCTGCTGCAGCGCCACAAACCCAACCTGCAGTTCCTCCTGCTACCGTGGTAGTTGTACCTGCGATATTCTTGAACAGCTGTGCTCCTGATATTCTTCCTCTAAAGATGTCTGCAACATCGAAGGCTGAAAGTACGGCTACAGTTACCGTAGCAGTAACTGTATTACCACGGAGCAATTTTGCTGCGCTCTTCATCGCTGCAGCGCCATAGATGTTCCCGCCGGATCTGAAGGCGTTAATGATGACGGCTGATGCTTTTGGACCCAATGTCTGTACAATCGCCTCAGAGCTTCCTGCCAGTATGCTGTTTAATCCTGCCTTAGACAATTGACTAGCAACCACTGAGGTAACAAAAGCGGTTCCGCCAACCTTTAGTCCGTGGGTTGCGGCCTTTTGAAGCGCAACGTCAACTGGATCGTTGTTCCAAACGCTTATTGCAAATGCAAGAACAGCACTGATTCCAAATGCAGATACAGAAGTAACGAGACCATTTGCGGCATCATAGGTTAACGAATCAACATTGCCTGCCTTCGCGATGTTCCGCGCTTGCTTATAAGTGAAGTTGCCTCTTCTAACAATTTTTTTGGCTTCAGCAGGGTCATTTACACCAGGAACTTTACCCTCTCTAATTTGATTCTCCATCTTTTTGAGTGCATCGTTGTAAATCGCTTCGTCTTTAGGAACCTCGATAACCATTGGCTTTCCATTTTTGCCTATGTATCTAAAGTTCCCTTTACCGCTTTCATCAAAACAAGCTTTGATACAATCTGCTCCGGTTTTGCAGTACTTAGATTGAACCCACACACCGTCGACTATTCTATCAGGTCCATTTTTTGCATTGTCATCACCTACTATCTTGGTATCTTTCCCATGAATTCGATCATAGAAATCATTTGCCCTCTCTGCAGCAAATCCATGGCCCTGTCTGGCATGGAATTTCTCCTCATCGAACAATTTATTTGCAACTTGTCGATCGGCTACTGCGGTAGCAACTGCTGTTGCAGGACTAAAATCATCATTTTTATAGGTAATAGTTTGCTGCCCTACAAACGGTCTATTTAATGCGATATGCTTTAACTGTTCGAGCGTTACTTGCAATATGTCAGCATTAACAAGGCTGCTAATAATGCGAACTTTGGCTTTATTGTTCATTAAGATTTCAACACCGATACTTTTTGGTGTTTTACCATTGTTTGTAATGACATTGATACTATCAATTTCATCAAACCAGATTTTTTTAGAGTTGGAAAGAGAGGGGCGATAGTAAAGCTTATCAGGAGTAAATAGAAAACCTAAGCTGGCGTTTTGGAATATTGATTCATCGATAATACAGACAACATCTTCGGGGATAACCGAGACGGAGAAAGCTTTAATTGCTTTCTTAATCCTTTCCTTAGATAGACTAGCACCAATATAAAGACGCTCTGTTTCCGTGTAAAGTAATCCGTTTATCTCTTGAGTTATTAAATTTGACACATCTAGCTTGTCCATACGACTATTCTCATTTCTATATTTATGGTCGATGGACAGATTTTATCATTGAACTCTCCCGTTGACAGTGCTATTGCTTTCGGAACTCTGAGGGGGTCATGCCCGTTTCGCGTTTGAATGCGGCAGCGAATTTGCTTGGATTGCTATACCCAGCCTCACATGCCGCGATCGAAACACGTTTTCCCTGCATGAGCGTCTCCTTGGCTAAGCGGATTCGCTGTCGACGTGCATACGAAGCAATTGTCATGCCGTATATTTTTTGGAAATAACCGTTAAGCGTGGTTGCGGAAATACCCATATCAGAGGCTATGTCTCGCGCATCATGAGGCTGGGTGGGTGAGGATTCTATTAAATCGTGTGCTGTTTTTGCCATGTGCAACTGTGCCGGTGTGAGCAGCGTTCGTGGCTTAGCCAAGTTGTAGTCGCGACGAGAGAGCGTCCAAAGAATCTCAAGTACTGCGAGTTTTGCTTGCACCCAATCGCTTGATTGGGCTGCAGAACTCGCACGTTTCATCTGGGCTATAAGCTCCTTGTCGCCTGAAAATATTGCCGATGGACCTGCCTGACTCCATGTATAAACTACGTCGTTGTCCGGTTCACGCAAAAGACTAAATTCAGGTTCATTGAGAACCTCGGTGCATACGAATACTTCGATACCAACGTATCGTGCAAGTGGATAGCGAAACGAACGAGGCAGCTCGTAGCTTCCATTTGACGTATGAGAAAAGCTCACGCATACATCGGTTTCACTTACTACAGCAACACCTGCATGAGGGATATCGGTCTCGCAACGACCTTCGATGCAGTAGTTAATTGAAAGCCACTTGTCGGCATCCGAGTTTTCGGCACTTCTCGGAACTGAATTGGTCTTGGTAGCGTTTTTAATATGCTCCACAATATCGTTTCCGGAAAACTGACTTGCTGGCATCATGTTTGGGCATTCTTCGCATGCAAAATCTACCAAACACACCACAACATGAGGAGAAAGTATATACCCCGTCATCGTACCTTTTCCGATAGGGTTGGAGAGCTTCAGTTCCACCATACGCTCGTTTTGGAAGGAGAGCGTCATACCCTTGAGGATAATTAAATCGGACAGCAAAGAGTTTTTCATAGGTTCCCGTCTTGTTTTCCATTAACAATACATCCGAGATATGGAGCTATTTTAGGATAAATGGAGTTGCATATATCTAACTTCTTGGATATTCTCCTTAATTAACAGGTGTTTAGCAATATACCTTACATGATTAAAGGGAATAACATGAAACTCAATGAGATGGAAACGGGACAAAAAGGGGTAATCACATCCGTTTTGGGGACAGATCGCTTCGTGTCACGCGTAACGGCCATAGGGCTTACCGAAGGTTGTTCCATTGAAATGGTGCAGAATGCCAAGCGGAGGCCGCTTCTTGTATTTGAACGAGACAGTGTGGTTGCCATTGATCGTGCCGATTACAAAAACATCGAAGTGGAGGTTCTCTCATGAGCTGTGAGGCCTGCGCAAGTGTGAAGCCCTCTTGTGAGCACTGCTCGCATGGTTCGGTTGAATTTACGAAAAGCGGCGATGCGTGCATAGCGCTTTTAGGGCAACCAAACTCGGGCAAGTCAACCCTGTTCAATGGCCTCACGGGATCTCGTCAGCATGTGGGCAATTGGCCGGGAAAGACGGTTGAACGCAAAGAAGGCGAATTTTGTCGCGGTGATGCAACGTATCAGGTTGTTGACTTGCCTGGTGCTTATGGACTTGCAGCGAATTCGCCCGAGGAACAGATAACTGCGGATTTTGTGACGTCGGGAGTGGCCGACGTAACCCTTGTGATGGCCGATGCTTCCCAACTTGAGCGCAGCCTGTATATGCTGGCTGACTTTGCCTGTATTGCTCCTGATGTGCCCTGTGTGCTTGTACTCAATCTCATGGATGTCGCTGAGCAACAAGGTAAACGCATCAATGCGAAGAAAATTGAGCAGCGTCTTGGCATTCCTGTTGTGCCATTCGTGGCGGCTGAAAGTTCGAATTATGATGTGCTGCTTGAGGCTATCGATTGCGCACTGAGCAAGAAGCCTCTTCTCGATACTAAGTTGTTGAACATTGAAATGTCTCACCGCGCTGACACCATCCAAGGGCGCGGTGCGGCAAAGTTTGCGTGGATCGAGAAGATCATTGAGGGCGCTGAGACTGCACCAAAGACAACTCATACGCTTTCCCGTTTTGACCGTTTAGCAACTGCATCGCACGCATCAAAACCGCTTGCCATTGCCATGATTTTGGTTGGCTTCGTACTTGCGTTCATCCCGGCGACACCTATCATGCTTTTGGGTGGCGGCATATCCAGCTTGGGTCAAATGGCGGCAGCGGCGCTTATTAATGCAGGGGCTCCGGCGATTCTTGCCAGTATGCTTTGGGGCGTTGTTGCCAATAGCTTGTGCTTCGCGGTTATGATGACAGGCTACGTTTTTGGCATTAACCTCGTGTTTCTCGCATATGAGGAATGGGGATACATGGCTCGTATCTCCTATGTGTTTGACGAAACGCTTTCTCGTTTTGGTTTGCAGGGTAAATCGCTCATGCCGTTTCTTATGTGTTTTGGCTGTACCATGGGAGGTGTCTCAGGCGCACGCGTTATTGACTCATGGGGCCAGCGTATGCTCACGATGATGATGGCTTGGGCTATTCCATGTGGCTCTACGTGGGGTATTGTGCCCGTGCTGGCTGTGACTTTCTTTGGTGTAGGGGCTCCGCTTGTAATTGTTGCCATATTCGCGGTAAGTTTGTTGCTTATGTGGCTCATTGGTATTATCTTCGGACCGCATCTTGTTCCCAAAGGGGATCGATCCGGTCTCGTTATGGAGCTTCCGCCCTACCATAAACCACGTGCGAAGAACGTGTTGCGTGGAGCGCTTATCAAATGTTGGAGCATGTTTCGCCGTGCATTTAAAGTGGTGGCGGTATTTACATTGGGAATTTGGCTGCTTACCTATACTGCAAGCGGCAACATAGAAGATTCCGCGCTTTATGCCATTGGTATAGCGATTGAGCCGGTGACACGTATCTTTGGTATGGGTTGGGAAACATTTACTGCCTGGGTCTGTGCATTGGCCGTCAAAGAGTCGGCTGTGGGAGTATTTTCTGCGTTGTTTGCAGGTGGATCGACTCCTAACGCGGTTATTATGGGTGCCGTTTCAGGTTCAGCGGCCGTAGCGCCCAATATTGGTGAGCTTATCGCCGCGCGTATCTCGGCGCCAGAAGCGCTTGCATTCATCTTTGCATTTACATTCAATGTACCGTGCGCCGCAAGCTGTTCCATGACCGTTGCCGAGGCGCATTCGCCAAAGTGGGTTGGCATAACTGCTGCCTTCTACATTTGTTCGGCGCTTCTTTTGGGATGTGCGGCCTACCATGTGGGATTGCTACTGTTTGGATAGGCTACATTTCAACACCGATGTGATCGTATTTTCCGGAGCAGCCTGAGATTTATCCGGCTGCTTGTCTTTACCTGCCTGATTAAATAACTTCTAGGAAATCCCCTGCTACATGAAGTGCCAATGGGATGCAGATATTACCGCGCTTCTCGATAATCCAGCAATATAAGAGGTGTGAAAGAAAAGCAATACACAGCTGAACCACAAACAAGTCTGTCCACGGTCTAATCTGCATCTGAAAGGGGATGTGCGACACAGAAAACATTGCCGCGCCAATCAGATAGCTGGCTTTTCTGCTGATGTGTGATGAAAACAGATGAGATTGAATGAAGCCCCTATAAACAAGCTCCTCCTGCAATACAACCCAAAAGATAAAATACAGCCAGTCGCCAACTGCGTATTCCCAAGGCATGTGGTATAGGTATACTCCGACCAGCAGTTCGATGACGAGTAGACAAAGCATAACGATTCCATCGTGTTTTAGATGGTCGGGGTAGAATCCAAGGCTTTTTAAGTCATGATTTTGCACATAAGCGACGAGAACTACCGCAGTGACGGGAATGATTCTCAGACCCCAATACACATAATCATTGTCTAAAAATCTGCCCGTAAGATATAGACAGAGCATGTCCAGCGACCAAATCAATATCGCAAAAGCAATTCCGTTTTTGAATTGTTTATGATACATGCGTTGTTGTTCTTCTCAGAACATGCTTGGGATCCTTGATAACAAGGTATACGGTCCAGGCCACAAGTCCTATGATAGCAACGAGAAGTCCGAGCATCGCGTCATCGAACATGACCGCAGTATCAGCTATCTCGATGAACGGTTCTCCATCTAACAGGCGATACATACCATCGACAAGCCACATAAGCACGGCACCCCAATACATAAGAGCAAGAACGCCAAACCTCATGGAGTTGTCGGGAGCTTTTGCGTACCAAAGTACCGTAGCGATAGCCGCGCATGCAAATGTAATAGCTAAGGTCATGGTTATGCCTTCTGAGCCGTAAGAAGCGTTGTGTGCTTAACCGCATAGTCAGCAACAAGTGTGGTTACGAACCAGACAGTGGTGACGAGAATGGCCATACTCACGCCAACCGTTGCCATTTCACCAAGCATGGCCGGTATTTCTTCCGGAGTATTCATAGCCGTGAGGAAGGGAGGAAACGGTACAACCTCGCCGTGCCACATGTGCTCAATGCAGAGAAGCAGTACGCCACCCCAAAGCATGTTCATGAGCCAGCTCAGTTTGCGTGTCCAGCAGATTCCATGTTGAGAAGGATCTGTCAGCTGGTTGCCTTTGGCATCGACGATGCCTTCTTGCTCTTCCTTCTTCTTAACTTTAGCGCGAATAGCTGTGACTACGATGGCTTCTCCACCGCTGACAAGAAAGCATGCCATGATATCCCTCTCTCCTTGGGTGCCTCTTAGAGCAAGCCGTAACATACGGTCAATCAGCGACACCATAAGTTGTATACGCAAAACGTACGTGCAAACGAAAAACTCTTGATAACAATAATATGCTATTTCAGATGCGAGTGATAGCAAGGGGCGGTGGCGGTTGAGACTTAACCGCCACCGCTAGAGTCCGCTTTTTTTGATGTGCGCTCCCTTAGTTAGTTCCGGTGAGTGCCGTGCCGTTTACGTACAGTGTGTGACCGTTAGCAATAACGTTTGCCGCAGTACCGGTAAACTCGCTGACGTGGCTGTCTGCTGTCAAAGTCCAAGTACTGTTGGTGTCCAGCGTTACCGTAACGGTGCCTACCTCGGTGGAAACAGCCTGATTAGCGGCGTTAACAATATTGCCGTCAACGTAGCCTTCAAGCGTGGATCCTTCGGTAAGGTTCAGAGCAAGCGTAGAGTTATTTCCAACGAGAACGGCTCCTATCAAATCCTGTGCCTTAGCGTTGAAGGTGGCCTGGTTATTACCGCCATTCCAACCGTCGTCGCAGACAGAAATAAGAACGTTGGCGGTGTCTTCGTTGGTCAACTTGACACCGTTGAGCTCAATGTCAGCGTTTGTGTTAGTAACGTGGAACATGTGGCCATTCTTGCTGGTAAGCGATCCGCCGGTCATAGCGAAGGTTGAATTACCACTTGCTGCGTCTCCGGACATGGACTGGTAAATCATAATGGTGTCCATGAAGGTTGCGTTGCCGTTGCACTTGGTGTTGTTTGCCGTGAGGTCGCAATCAGTGAGCTCGATGGAGTTCAAACCCTCAATACAAACACCCTCGGAGAGGTTGGAGACAAGTGCAGCGTTAGCAACGTGAATCTCTGCCGTGGAGTAGATGGCCGGAGAACCAAGACCGTTTGAGGTATAGGTACCGCCGTCTACGTAAACCGTTCCGCCACCTCTATCGGTACGGATAGCTGCAGAGGATTGACCGTTGGTGGTAACCGTCAGATTAGAGGCATTGGTGATGCCACCACCGGTTGTCATAGTGCCGCCAGAGCCGTCGCCGGTTGTCGTGATGATAGAGTCTTTGATGATGACCTTAGTGCCATCGCCCTCACCACCATTGTGACCTCCGTTTCCACCGTAGCTGAAGATTCCGTTGGCACCCTTTGCATCTGAAGTAACGGTAAGGTTTGTGAGTGTAGTGGTTGAACCTCCCTCAACGAGGACTGCAGCGTTTTTACCGTAGAAGTTGGAGTCGTCTCCGCCATCGGAATCACCGGTCTTGTCGACAGTTGAATTGCTTATAGTCACTTCATCCGCCGTGTTTACAAGAATTGCATTTTCATCAGCAGCAGTGCTGGTGAATGCATAGCCATCCAGAATTTCGGCAGCAGTAATCTGTGTGGCACCTGATGCCTTTTTATCAGTTTCTGTGGTAGTTGCAGTTTCATCGTTCGTGGCGGCAGTGGTCTTTGCCGTGCAGCCGATAAGGTTGAAAGCCATCAAGGTAGGCAGACCAAGCACTACGTCTCTTCTCGTCCATTTCATAATGAGCGCCTCCTTTGCGTCTCATTTGATGTATGCAAGGAAGTAAGTTTGTTACTTCCTTGCATCTGACGAGGACATAGTAAAAAACGAAGATTGAACAAAGATTGAATTTACAAGAATTTTTGAGAACGATGCCTTGCAAGTTTGGTCGGAAGTACGACAACAAAGGTTACCTTGCCTCCAGAGCAGGAAACATTAATGCTTCCACCGTGCTTCTCGACAATCGCTTTTGCAATCGAGAGGCCCAGTCCATAGTGATGATCCTCACTATTTCTTGCTTCATCAACGCGATAAAAACGGTCAAAGAGATGCTCCAACTTTTCAGGTGGAATCTCTTTACCGTCATTGGTAACGCTGAGAACGGCGTTATGTGCTCGCTTCTGTAGGGTCAGATCAATATAGTTGCCTGTTGTGTGTCTTAGGGCATTGTCCAACAATACGGCTACAACCTGCGTGAGCTGATTCTGATTGCCGGTAAGAGTGATTTCCTCTTCAATAGTGCTCTGAAGTGTTGTTCCTCTCTCAAAAGCAAGTGTCTCAAAGGCGAGAGCTTCTCCCGTAACAACATAGGAGAAGTCAAGCTCTTCCATGGACACTTCTTTATTTTCCGCGCTCGACAGTTCAAGGAGCTGTTCTACCAACTCACCCATGCGATTATTCTCATATTGGATGTTAGAGAGCCATTCATTTTGACTAAGTTCCCGAGACAATATTTCTGCATTAACACCAATTACTGAAATAGGGGTCTTGAGCTCATGGCTTGCATTTGAGATAAACTGTTTTTGTCTCGTATCGTTTTCTTCCAAGGGACGGATGATTCGCTCTGCCAGGAACACAGAAATGAAGAACAGCACAACAATGGAAGCTCCTCCTACGATGAAAACATTGCGCATCATCGTCCTAAGGCCGCCTTCCGATACCGTGTTGTCCATAAATGCTACAAGGGTATAGCCGTCTTTCTGACGTGTCACATAAGAGAGATTGTCTTTTCTCCCGGAAGGGTGGCCTTCGTCCAAAATTTGTCGTGCAAGCGTTGTCAGCTCATCATTTGAATAGATTGTTTTTTCTCCATCGTACACAGAGAGAACGTTTCCGTCAGACGAAAAGGTAACCGAGTAGAATGTGGAAAGCTTGTAGTCTGGCTTGTCTTCCGGAGGCTGATTTTCTGGCTTGTTTTTCGGTTGGCTGTCCGGCTGACTTCCTGTTTGGCTTTCCAGTTTTCCATCAGTGTGAGACTGACCAGAGGTTTCCGATTTCTGCTGCATTGAATACTGATCGGCATAACGGTTGAGCATGTCCATGTTTTTCTGTCTGATTTCCTGAGAGCTGGCAAACAGGATTACGGACAGCGTTACCACGAACAACAGAACGAGCGACACCATAATGGAGAGAATGATTTTTCTTTTGGATTGCCTAAACAGTTTGTTCCCTCAATTCATATCCCAAACCGCGGACGGCTTTGATCTCTACTTTTGAGCCGACGAATGCCAGCTTTTTACGCGTGAAAGACATATACACTTCCACGTTGTTGTATTCAGCGTCGCTTTCAAAACCCCAGATCTTAATGGCAAGTTGGTCACGTGTCATAATCCGACCATGGCTTCCAATCATATACTCCAGGATGCGCAATTCTTTCTCGCTCAAGCGAACGCTCTGTCCCGAAGAATTGCAGGTAAGCGTTGCGGTTGAAGTATCAAGCGAGAGATCTCCAAAGTGCAGAACACTATCTTGGAAGCTGGAGCTTCTCCGTCCTAACGCGCGCAAGCGGGCGAGAAGTTCTGCGGTATGGAATGGTTTTGTCAGGTAGTCATCGGCACCGTTATCAAGACCCTCGACCTTGTCGTCCAGCTGACTTTTTGCCGTCAGCATCAAAATAGGGATGGTGATTCCCTTACTCCGTGCTTTACGAGAGACTTCAAAGCCACTCATTTTAGGCATCATGACATCAAGGATTGCGATGTCGTACATATTGCTTTCTAAGGCGATAAGTGCGGATACGCCGTCCGCCATGTGATCGACGTCGTATTTTTCCTGCTTTAAGAGAGCCACAATGGCTGCAGCCATTCTTTTTTCATCTTCAGCTAGGAGCACCCGCATACTATCACCGCCTTTGACATTATGTTACCTAATAAGCGTAAGAATATCTTGGTGATAGTTAGGC
>SKEP01000479.1_pt1 | contig 25775 bp, 24 predicted proteins | sample 4826901 | NCBI WGS metagenome assembly SKEP01 (sample SAMN11008806, study PRJNA524170) | human gut metagenome | biome: Human fecal sample; material: Feces; isolation source: fecal sample from pouch patient p4, p43, p49, p54, p55 | host: Homo sapiens | place: Israel: Tel-Aviv | collected 2014-03-20
TTCATTTTAGAATCGATATAAATGTAGAGCCGTATACGAGACCCGTACGTACGGTTCAACGGGAGGGGCGATAATCTTATTTTATCCCTCTACCCTATTATATATTTTTTAATTATATATATATAAATGGATAGAGATAAATCAGCCTTTAAAAGTCATAGGATTTTAGCTCTGAGAAAGAGATTGCCTTTAAACGCTTTTAGGGTGAACTTTTCCTATCTTTTTGTTACAGTATTTTTAGAAGGGAATTGCTTATGAAAATAATAAATCAAATTGAAATCGATGATTATATTGTGATTCAAGTGCCTGATCAAACTTATTTTGGAAATTATGCAGTCATTGAAGGTGAAGAATATTCAACAGAAATTGTATATGAGTTACCAAATTGTATAGCAATCCAGGCAAAAGGTGATTTTCTTGGGAAAGAAGTATTTTTTCATGATTAAAGCTTTAGGCCATTTTAGAATAGAAAAATGTAATTAATTGCAAAAATCTATTACAAGGAGGTTTTGATATGGAGATTCGCAGAGATTTTTATTTGGATAAATTGATAAAAAGAAAAAATAATGGATTGATTAAGGTGATTACTGGTATTAGGCGATGTGGCAATAATCCTATTTATTGAATAATCTGTTTTATCATCGTCTACTTGAAAGCGGAGTTAATGCCGACCACATTATTCGTTTTGCCTTTGATTCTGCAGATGATCTTTATATGATTGATGAAAGTCTAATTAAGATTGAAAAGGAAAAACGTAGAGTTGATCCTGAAAAATTCATGGCTTACATTCGCTCTAAAGTTGTGGGTGAAGGAATGTATTATCTACTACTTGATGAAATTCAGATGTTGGATTGTTTTGAAGCTGTTCTAAATGGGTATCTTTGCAAAGATAATATGGATGTATTTGTGACAGGAAGTAATGCAAAACTTTTGTCCAAAGATATAGCCACTGAATTTGCCGGTCGTAAAGATGAGGTTCACATGTATCCTTTGAGTTTTGCGGAGTTCATGACTATTTATAACGGGGATAAGTACATGGGATTGTCTGAATATATGTTGTACGGCGGTATCCCTCTTGTCGTTCTTCGTGAGGGAGCAAACGATAAGGCAATTGCATTGCAGAATCTGTTCGATGAGATTTATATTCGTGATATTACCGAACGTAACTGAGTGAAGAATGTTGCAGAATTGGAAGATTTATTGAATATTCTTTCTTCTTCTATTGGTTCTTTAACAAATCCGGAAAAATTGAAGAATACGTTCAAAAGTGTAAAAAAATCCAAAATAACTTCTGCTACTATTAAGAAGTATTTGGATTATTTTGAGGATTCCTTCCTAATTGAATCAGCACTAAGATACGATATTAAGGGAAAAGCTTATATAGGTACCCCAAAGAAATATTATTTTTCTGATCTTGGACTTTGCAATGCCAGAATCAATTTCCGTCAATTTGAGCAGACCCATTCCATGGAAAATGTAATCTTTAATGAACTTCGTATGCGTGGTTATAGTGTAGATGTAGGTGTAGTGCCAATTACAGAGCAAAATCAGGATGACAAGGTGACTCGCAAACAAATTGAAGTTGATTTTGTATGCAATATAGGTTCGTCTAGATATTATATCCAGTCTGCATATTCGCTGCCTGATGAAGCAAAACGCACTCAGGAAATCAGAACATTCAGAAAGATTGATGATTCTTTCAAGAAAATCGTCATTACTAAAGACATCGTTCAGCCACACTATGACGAGTATGGCATCTTGACTGTGAATATATATGATTTTTTTTTTAGATCCGCAGATTCTTGAAAAATAAAAATAAGATGTTTATGTTGCTTGTATGTAAAGTGGAATCATATGAGCACAGATGCATGAAATTATCAAAAAATGTTAACTATCATGATTAAAGCCCCATTTTAATTAATAAACTGGGGCTTTTCATTAAATTAGATTCAATTCTTTAAAGGCATGATAAATACCATCCTCCTCTAGGGATGTTGTGATCCTATCTGCTTTATCTTTGATTTCTTGTGGCGCATTACCCATGGCGATGCTTAGATGTGCTTTTTTAAACATAGGAAGATCATTAAAGCCATCTCCAATCGCAATGGTATCTTTGATGTCGGCATGAAAGTATCTGACTGCGGCATCCATGCCTGTTGCCTTATTGATATGATAGGATGTGACTTCACCACTTTCTTTTCCTAAAGGCGCAAATGTGGCAGGAATTACATCATATTTATCCGAAAGATCTTGTTGGATCTTTTTATAGGGTGTTTTTCCATTGTCGATGACAGATACTTTATTGTAGATTAAGTCTTGAATGTTGTCGACAACTGTGATTTGACTTGTAAGAATCGTAAGGCCATGTTTGGCCTTTTCTTCTTGAGTTTTACCCGCACATTGTTCTTCGACCATTTTTAACATTGTATCTTTTGTATATTGCGTGGCATAGATGCCGTTACTGCTTTCAAAGTTAGCTGGAATGTTATTTTTAAGAAGGTAGTTTGATAAATATTGACTTTCTTCTTTAGATAATGCATTTTCTTCAATAATTTTATGTTCGCATTCAATGGTTGCACCACTTCCGGCAATGATTGCATCGTAGTCGATTTCTAACATGGGACCAAAGATTTCAATGCGTTGTCTTCCTGTGCATAAAATGATTTTATGACCGTTTTTTTGTGCTTGAATACAAGCTTTAATTGCGCTATCTGGAATGTAGCCTTCGTGATGAAATAGTGTGCCATCGGCATCTAAAAAAACAAGTTTCATTCTACACCTCTTTCTTATTGGACGAAATGATATTTTTATTCTACAATAGATAGGTAAATATTTAAAGGGGAGGATACAATGGGTGATTATATTGTGATGGGCATTGTTGGTATATTGGTTCTTGTGATGTCGGTTTTACCTAAAACTGTTTATAATGGGATTACATATACGTTTTCAATGCATAAATATGGAATTCGAAAAATCCAAAGATATCGCACAACAACCGATACGTTAGCAAATTGCATTATAGGTGTACTGGTTGTCTTTAGTATTTTTTATTGTTTCATTCCATTCTATTCCGTAGTATATGCGATTCTATTTATATTGAGCTATTTGTGCCTACTTGCACAAGTGAATCGTGTTACGTCAAAAAAGACACAACAAGTCGCTCGAACTGTGATTTTATTGAATAATATTTTTGCGGGAGTTTGTTTTTTAGGAGCGCTTGGCTTTATGAATGGACATATGGCAGATGGTGTGATCAATCAATTCATGTTGGATTTTCATGCGCATAAAGTATTTGGTATTTTATACCTTCTACAAAATCGAACTTGGATGTATTGGTTGTTTCAAGGCATATTATTTTTATTCCCACTATTTATCATGTGGTCGCATTTTAAATATATGCGTTTAGAAAACAGTGTAAAGGCTGTTTACTTTATAACATATATTCTAAAAATGTTATTTTTAATTATTGTGGTTGTATGTTTTTCTGTGGGTGCCTTTGAATTCTTAGATAAAGTTTATCAGGTGGATGCCCTAAAGAAATTGGCATAGAGAAAGAAGGATTTAAAAATGATTAAAGAAAGAATTTCAAAATTGCGTGCAAAAATGATGGAGAACAATGTACAGGCTTATATTGTTCCAACAAGTGATTTCCATGAAACGGAATATGTTTGCGATTACTTTGCATGTCGTAAATATATGTCTGGCTTTACAGGAAGTGCAGGAGTTTTAGTTGTATTGCTTGATAAGGCTGCCTTATGGACAGATGGACGTTATTTTATTCAGGCTGCAAGTCAGCTTGAAGGCTCAGGCATTGATTTAATGAAGATGGGCCAACCTGGAGTTCCTGAAATTGATGCGTATATTGTTGAAAATCTTAAAGAAAATGACACAGTTGGTTTTGATGGTCGTGTCATGAATACAAAGGATGCTCTAGCTTATAAGTCGGTATTTGATTTAGCACACTTAAATATGAATGTAAATCTAGACTTAGTCAATGAAGTGTGGACAGATCGTCCTCAACTGCCTAGTACGCCAACTTTTCATTATTCTGAAAAATTCTCAGGTGAATCTGTAGAGAGTAAGTTAAGTCGTTTACGTGCTTTCCTTAAGGAAAACAAGGTCGATTCCATTGTACTAACAAGTGTGGATCAGATCGCATGGCTTTATAATTTAAGAGCGCATGATATTCCTAATTTTCCAGTTGCTTTAGCTTATTCGATTGTTTCACTTGAATCAGCTTCTATTTATATGGATGCATCTCGTTTGGATGAATTGAGTTTAAAAGAATTTAAAGACAACCATGTTACAGTTTGTGGCTATTCGGATATATATTTGGCAACAAAGACTTTAACAGGTTCAGTCTTAGTCGATCCATCCAGTGTGAATTATGCGATTGTTTCAAACTTGCAGGCTAAGCCGGTATTTAAGGAAAGTCCAATCATTTTATGGAAGGCTTTAAAGAATGATACAGAATTAAAATGTACAAAGTGGGCACATATTAAAGATGGTGTTGCCGTTACTAAATTCATGTATTGGTTAAAGAAGAATGCAGGTAAGATTGAAATGAGCGAGATGAGTGTTCAATCTAAATTGCAACTTCTTCGTAGTGAACAAGAAAATTATTTAGAGGATAGTTTTGATACAATTTGTGCTTATAAAGAACATGCGGCTATGATGCACTATTCTTCAAAGCCAGAAACAAATGTTGATATCACAAATTCGGGTATGCTTCTAATTGATAGTGGTGGACAATATTTAGAGGGTACAACAGATATTACACGTACATTTGTGTTGGGTGATATTAGTGAAGAAGAAAGATATTGGTTCACAAAAGCATTGCGTGGACACATTCGTTTATCGGATGCACACTTCTTATTTGGATGTTCAGGAATCAATTTAGATATTCTAGCTCGTGGACCCTTATGGGATCAAGATGTGGATTATCAATGTGGTACAGGACATGGTGTTGGTCACTTATTGAATGTACACGAATCTCCAAATGGATTTAGATGGAAAGTATTGCCACATCGTAATGAAATGTGCGTATTGGATGAGGGCATGATTACTTCAAATGAGCCGGGTATTTATTGTGAAGGTAAATTTGGTATTCGTCATGAAAATGAAATGGTTGTTGTTAAGGGCAATGTAAATAATTATGGTCAATTCATGCATTTTGAACCAATCACATTTGTACCATTTGATTTAGATGGTTTGGATGTTTCTTTATTGACAAATGAAGAAAAGGCTTGGTTAAACAACTATCATCAAGAAGTATTTGAAAAGATCAGTCCTTATTTAACAAGTGATGAGGCTGAATGGTTAAAATCCGCTTGTAGATCGATTTAATGAAAGAAAGAATGATTCCAGTAACATGTCCACATTGTGGGCATGTTTTTGAGATAAAAAGAGATACGGTTGTGATTGCACAAATGGATAGTGTGGCAAGAAGTCGACTAGATGATGGTTCGTATTTTATGCATCAATGTCAAAATTGTAAGTCTATGTTTTATTTGTACTATCCATTTCTTTACAGGGATCCGAAAAAGAAGTTTAATCTTGTCTTAACCGAACAAAAAAGTATAGACAATCTATGTGAAGATGAGCAAGTTGTATTGTGTCATAGTGTTTCACAGTTTCTTTTGGCTTTTAAAATCTATGATCAGTGTTTAAATCCAAAGATGGTGCTGGTTAAAAAGAAACAGTTAGAAAAGAAATTAAATCGAAGTGTTAAGTTTGATTATTTTGATATGAAAAATCATTGTCTTTGGTTTGAGGATATAGCCGTATCTTTAACAGAAAAAGAATGTAAAGAGATTCTTATTTTGTAGTATAATAGCAGATAGAAATGAGGTTTTAACTATGAATATTTTAATTGCGGGTGGAACCGGATATATTGGTAGTCATATTTGTGTTGAATTATTAGAGAGTGGTCATGATGTTGTCGTGATCGATGATTTCTCCAATTCAAAACCAGATGTATTGGATTCTATTTATAAAATTACAGGTAAACATGTTAAGTTTTATGAATTTAATGTGTTAGATGAAGAAAAAACAGAGGCTGTATTTAAGGAAAATAAATTGGATGCGGTGATTCATTGTTGCGCATTTAAAGCGGTTGGTGAAAGTGTTCAAAAGCCAATTGAGTATTATACAAATAACTTGATGACAACTTTAGTGGTTGCCAAGATGATGAAGAAATATCATGTGCCTAGTATTGTATTTAGTTCAAGTGCTACTGTTTATGGAGATCCTGAAGTGGTTCCTTTAACAGAGGATTGTAAGTTAGGTGAAACAACCAATCCATATGGAGCTACAAAGGCTATGATGGAAAGAATTTTAACGGATGTGCAATTCGCAAATCCAGAAATGAGTGTAACTTTACTTCGTTATTTCAATCCGATTGGAGCGCATGAGTCTGGATTGATTGGTGAAAATCCAAAGGGAATTCCAAATAACTTGATGCCTTATATTATGAAGGTAGCTACTGGTGAACTTAAAGAACTTGGTGTATTTGGCAATGATTATGATACACCGGATGGAACAGGTGTTCGTGACTATATTCATGTGGTTGACTTGGCTAAAGGACATGTACTAGCGATTGAAAAATACAATACGCCTGGTGTTCATATTTGTAACTTAGGAACTGGAAAAGGGTATAGTGTATTAGATATTGTACATGCGTTTGAAAGAGTAAATGGTATTAAGATTCCTTATGTGATCAAACCTAGACGTGCAGGAGATATTGCGACATGTTATGCAGATCCTACAAGAGCAAAGGTTCAGCTTGGCTGGGTAGCTGAAAAGAATTTAGATGATATGTGTAGAGATACATGGAATTTTGCGAAGAAACAATTATTGTAGAATGAGGTATTTATGGCAAAGATTATTTTAACGGGGGATCGTCCCACAGGAAAATTACATATTGGACATTATGTTGGTTCATTAAGAAATCGTGTTCTTTTACAGAATTCTGGGGAATATGATGAGATTTATATTATGATTGCGGATGCGCAGGCTTTGACAGATAACTTTGATAATCCAGATAAGGTTCGTGAAAACATTTTAGAGGTTGCCTTAGATTATTTGGCTTGTGGTATTGATCCTAGTAAGACAACGATTTTTATTCAGTCTGAAATTAGTCAATTAACAGAATTGACATTCTATTATATGAACTTGGTTTCTGTAAGTCGTCTTCAAAGAAATCCAACGGTAAAGGCTGAAATTAAAATGCGTGGATTTGATGCGAGTATTCCTGTAGGATTCCAGTGTTATCCAATTTCACAAGCTGCCGATATTACGGCATTTAAGGCAACGACAGTTCCTGCTGGGGAAGATCAGATGCCTATGATTGAACAAACGCAGGAGATCGTTCATAAATTCAATTCGATTTATGGTGAGACTTTAGTTGAGCCTAAGATCTTATTGCCACAAAACGATGCTTGTTTACGTCTTCCTGGTACGGATGGTAAGGCAAAGATGTCTAAATCATTGGGTAATTGTATTTATTTATCGGATGATGAGGAAACAATTAAAAAGAAAGTTATGAGTATGTATACAGATCCAGATCATATCAAGGTTAGTGATCCTGGTAAGATTGAGGGAAACTGTGTATTTACTTATTTGGATGCGTTCTGTAAGCCGGAGCATTTTGAGAAGTATTTGCCAGAATATGAAAACTTGGATGCATTAAAAGCACATTATCAACGTGGTGGTTTAGGGGATGTTAAAGTAAAACGTTTCTTAAATAGTGTTATGCAAGAGGAGTTGAGTCCAATTCGTGAAAGAAGATTGGAATGGCAGGCTAAACTTCCTGAGGTTGTCAAGATTTTAGAAGAGGGTACAAAAAAGGCTTATGCGACGGCTGAAAAGACGTTGAATGAAGTGAAATCAAGTATGAAGATCAATTATTTTAAAGATAATTCTTTGATCTAGGGGTATAGAAAATGGTAGTAGTTGATAAAGAAAATTTTATGGGTGGTACTGGTATTGCGCATTTTGAACATGTCATGATGGCAGATGAGATGCATGGTATGAATCGTGTCTATGCCAAGGTCACTTTAAAGAAGGGTTGTAGTGTTGGTTATCATGTGCATAATGGAGATGGCGAAGATTATTTCGTTCTTTCTGGAATGGCAACGCTTGATGATAATCATGAAAGAACTTTATATTTAAAACCAGGTGAGCATTATTTTACACCAAGTGGTAAGGGTCATAGTATTTTAAATGAGCAAGATGAGGATTTGGTTTTCATGGCTTTGATTATTTATGATTCTCAACAAAAAATATAAATAGATTACTAATTTGTGCAAACGCAAGGAGCAGATTTGATATATAATACTATTGGTTTTGTGAAAGCGTTTTCGCACATAGAACTATTTCTCTCTATAATATTTCTGTGAGAAATAATCCGTCAGTATATTCTCTTAAATCGCGACTTAATGGAGGATACATAAAGAGTAGGAATGCGCGCCTACTCTTTTTTGTTGCATATTGAATGTTTGAAGTGTTTAAAAAGGTATCGTAGGGCAGGCGTTCAGTATCATGATATAGAATTTTAGAATTAGAATATTCGCTTGTAGTTCATATAAATTTACTAAAAAGTACAAAGACAAATGGATTAGTTTTGACTATAATAAAAGTGTATTGGGGCAATACTAAAACTTCCTTTCTATCTTAAAACTATTGGGAATGCGGCAGGACTTTGTGTCTTGTCGTTTTTCCTTTATAATAGGGTATGGAGGTTTATTGTGTATGAAGTATCCTAAGTTTTTAAATGAGAATAATAATACAATTGGTGCTTGTGCTATGTCGAGTGGTGTAGGGCATAAGCTAGATAGTTTTGATGAGTCGATGGATTATATTCAGTCTTTTGGGTTTCATATTGTAGAGAGTAGTAGTGTTCGTAATGATAGTGAGCCAAGTTGTGATGCCAAGACTCGTGTTGATGAATTGAATGCATTGGTGAAGGATTCGAGTATTGGAGCGGTATGGTTGGCTGCTGGAGGTGACTTTCAGTTTGAGACATTACCGTATATTGATTTTGATTTGATTGAAAAGAATCCTAAGTGGTACTTGGGTGCGAGTGATCCTACAAATTTATTATTTCCTGTAACTTGTAAGTGTGATTTGGCTACGGTGTATGGTTTTAATGCGGGTAGCTTTGATGAATATGGTATTAATGAATATTCGGGTTTGTGTCTTGATTTTTTAAAGGGAAAGAAGAGTGAACTTCATTCAAGTTCAATGCATCAGGATGTTGATTTTTATAATGATGGTGCTCCTATTCTTAATACTAAGACTGAATATGATGGTAGTTGTAGTGTATCGGGTAGATTACTTGGGGGTTGTTTTGAGAGTATCAATGATATGGCTGGAACGCCTTATGATTTTGTAGAAGGATTTAATGAGCGTTATAAAGAGGATGGAATCATTTGGTTCTTTGATATTTTTTCAATGAATTCATGTGATGTGTATCGTGCTTTATTGAAGATGAAGTATATGGGGTATTTTAAATATACAAAGGCCATATTGGTAGGTCGTGTTTTATTTAAGAATGTTTCGGATTTAATTGGATATGAAGAGGCATTTAAAAGGGCACTACCTGATATAGATGTTGTATTTAAGATGGACATTGGACATACGTATCCGCATATGTATGTGGTGAATGGTGCTATGGCTAGAGTTGATATTTGTGATGGTCATGGTTCGATTCAATATGAAATGAAAGAGTGATTCAAAATATCAAGGTTTGGGTATTGCAGGTCATTTGATTGAACTTGTTAAAGAGAAGTATAAGGATTGTTTATATATTGATGGTATGCCTGAAGACAAGAGCAATGTGGCTTTTTATGTTAAACATGGCTTTCAAGAATTTGAGGGTGCTGGTTGTATCATCATTTGTAATCCGGGTAAAAAAGAATAGTTTAAAGCCCCGTATCTATAGAAGGTATGGGGTTATTGATAATATTCCATAACTATTTCTTTTCTGGTTGAGAAAAATGAGATTTAAGTATATACTGATATTAGTTCTGAAATATAGAAGTAATAAAAGTAAAGAGGGGCTCAGAAATATGGTAGTCATGGATTTAAAATTGGATAATTTATGTGCGTTTAGTAATTTTCATGTGAATTTTTCGTATCCCAAAAAGATTGTGAATTCATATATTGAAAATGAGCATTTGGAAGGATTGCCTAATTTTCGCTATAAGAAAGTAAATATTATTATGGGTTCAAATGCGACAGGAAAGACGTCTTTAGGCCGGTTGATTCTTTCTATATTTATTTTGATTGGGAAAAGAAATGTAGAAATTATTACGTCATATATTGCGGACAAAGATAAAAAAGCTTCTTTTTCGATGGACTTTGTGAATAAAGATCATGATATTTATAAGCTATATAGAATTAATGCAGAATTTGATCCGAGTGAAAATCATGATTATTCTTCTGAGAATATAAAGATTCGAATTGAGTCGACAGATATTAAGCAAAGAGAAAATTATGAGACTTGCGCAAAAAGATTAGATTCTATTATGACAGGTTTTACAGATGCGAATTATATTACGGAATTGGAAAAATTGAAGAATTTATCATGGCTATTTTCATTTCCATTTGAAGCATTCTTTGAAACTAGATGTCGTATTGAAGAGAGTGAAGAATATTTGAGTGTGTTGAATCATACTTTAAAAGTATTAGATCCTGCAATTAAGGGTATAATAAAACTAAATGAACTTGAAAATACTTATGCGATTTTGATGGGAAAGGAAGAGATACTTATAAAAAATGATAAGATATTAAATCCTTCTATGTTATCTAGTGGTACAAAATCTGGTCTTGATATTGCAGGAATTGTGGCTTCTATAAAATCGGATAAGCATAGTTTTTATTATTGCGATGAAAAGTTTTCGTATGTACATTCAGACATTGAAAAAGGCTTTTTATCTTTAATGATTTCTTTGTTGAAGCCTAATAGTCAGTTGTTCTTTACAACACATAATTTAGATATTTTGGATTTGCCTCTTCCTAAGCATAGCTTTAACTTCTTAAAGAAAGAAATGTTTGAAGACGAACAAGTGATTAGTGTAATAAATGCGGCTGATTATCTAAAGAAGAGTACGGATTCATTGAGAAATGCGGTTGATAATGACTTGTTTTCGGTTTCACCAAATTTAGATTTACTATATGAAATTGAAGAATTATAAGATGAGGAGCAATTGCCATTGTTAGTAAATTGTACAATTTTTTTATTGTAGGAAAGAAGGCATTACTGACTAATGGATTTATAAAGAAATCGCAGAAAACACCAAAGGCAGAAAAAGAACTGGCACAGAAGTATAAAGCAGATTATGAACGGAGGTATGGCAATGAGTAGCTATAAAGATTATAAGAAAAAAGCATTGCAGAATCCGGAGGTAAAGGCAGAATATGATGCATTGCAACCGGAATATGATATTATCCAGGCGATGATTGATGCAAGAGTGCAACAGAATATGACACAGAAAGATTTATCAGCTAAAACCGGAATAACGCAGGCAGATATAAGCCGGATTGAGAATGGAACAAGAAATCCCAGTCTGAGTATGGTGAAAAAACTTGCTCATGGATTAGGGATGCAATTAAAGCTGGAGTTTGTTCCGATGCCAACAAAGAATAAAATGTAAAGAGTAAGATAGGAATCGCAGGAATTTTCGTCTGCGGTTTTTCTTTCTTCTCTTCAAGCGAGAATTTCGAATCAATGTCTATATTTTTTGACAAAAGAAAAAGAACCCGACGCACATCAGGCTCCTTCTAGGGTGTTGTTCGAAGACGACCACCGCAATTTATGCAATTATATACGACACCGAATAACATTATGCAAGAGATTTTAAGATTGGCTAATAAAATTTTTTAAGATTGGCTAATAAAATTTTGTAACTGCCGCAGGTGTGCTTGCTGCTGAGCCTCTAGAATTTGATTGCAAATGTTTGGGGAAATTTGTTGGTGCAGTCGATGAATGCCATTATAAAGTGTTTGCAGGCTGTTTTAGTCTCTCCTATTTTGCGTTGAGTATAAGTAATTAAAACAATGTAAGCATAAACATACTAGAAATCTAAACCGGTGATTTCAACCTCTGTTTCGAGAAGAAAAAAGTCTATAAAATAATTTATAAAGATTTTTGATTTTTGATAATAAATATTGCATAAAGTTCTTGTAAAAAATATCAGGACGCTTAGTCCGCATAATTGGTAGGCACAAGCCTACCTTTTATAATATTTGATTCTTGTCTTGGTAACATTTAGATTTGTCTTTTGGCTTTTGTGTTTCAAAACAAAATAATCTAAATTTCATTTAAGGAATCTTGAAATCTGTTTATAGAATTATTTGATTATGAATTTGTTGGGGAAGTGATAATTTTGGTGTTTTACAACTCTAAATGACTATAAGATAAAAAGAAGCTCACCGTGAACTTCTTTTCTTTGAAAAAGTAATAATATCTTTCTCACTCCGGAAAAAGATTTCTTTGTGATTAAATGATAGCTAGATAGTAATTTGTTGTCAATACTTGATTTTAAATTTGAAATTTGAAGGTAAATAAAAAGAAGGAGATCAATCCTTCTTTGAAATATAGAGTGTACAAGTAAAATCTAGGTTTTTCGATTGATCAATCAAATATTGGGGTTGTACTTTAGCGCCCCAGCTATTGATTCCGCCTACGCCCATTTGTTGTTTTGTGATTCTTAAATAGGTTGTGTGGGTTTGTGGCAGTTCAAACGTGTGTTTTGCGTTATATAAGTGCATAAAGGAATATTTGCTGGCTTGACATTCCATGTTTTCTGCTTTGATGTTGAATGTGTTTGTTCCATTGGATAGGCAGCACCATTTGCAGTCGGTATGATTGCCGTGTTCTTGTGGTTTTAAGTATGGAATGTAGTTTGTATCTACATTTTCAGAGTAGAAATCGGTTAGTGCGTGATTTCGATCTATATATGTGTCTTTTTCGCCTTTTCCAAAATACGCAAAGTTTTTAAATGTTTCTTTTAGGGCAAACTCGATTCCAAATAGTGGTAGAGTTTGTCTTTTTGAGTTTTTGTCTAAGTGCAATTGGATTTGAATGCTTTGATTGTTGTAGACTGTATAGACGAGTTTACATTCTTCTTCAATAGATTCTAGTTGAATTGTATAGATCATTTGTGCGCATTTGGAGTTGCGTATCATTTTAAAGTCAACTACATTTTGAAATAGGCTTGCGTTAAGCCAGTTGGCATAAGTTTGTTTGGCACCACGATCATTGTCGGTTAAGGCTCTGTAGAAGACAGGCTTTGGTGCTTCTTGAAGTAATTCTGTATCGTTTATTTGAATGGATACTAAGCCTTTTCGTTTGTCGAATAGATATTCAGTGTCCATAAATTGAATGCCAATTGTATTTTGTCCTTCCACTACAAGCATTGCACTTTCTTTTGGTTGGTCTTGTTTGACTTCGAAGACTTGTTGGTCAAAAGCTTGAATACCAAGTGGTGTTTTGTAGTAGATGGTTTTTGTATAGTAGCCTGGTGTATTGATTTGTTTAAATTGTACGGGCATTGTTTTTGTAGTGCCTGGTTCTACACTTGTTTTAAAGATGCCGGATTGAATGGCAAGTCCATTTCGTTTGAGTTCAAAGATAAAGGTATCTTTACCTAGGTCGTAGAATAGGTTTTTGTTTTTGATTGTTACAGAATCGAAATGGATTTCCATATCGACATATCTGTAGAGTTGTTTGAGTTCTTGGCTTTTGCCAGTTTCTTGTCGGTTGGCTAGAAGGATACCGTCTCCACAGAAGTTAGAATCGTTTGGATAATCGTCAAAGTCTTTTCCGTAGTAGTATTTGCCGTCTTTTTCAATGGCTTGGTCTACATAGTCCCATACAAAGCCGCCTTGGTATTGTTCGTATTCGTCTTCTAGGTTTGTATATTCTTCCATGCCTCCTAGACTATTACCCATGGCGTGCATATATTCACATAGCATAAATGGTTTCATTGGATGGCTTTCTAGATAGTCTTTTATACTTTGTGGTGTGGCATACATTCTAGATTCGATGTCACTGGCGTTTTCAAATGTTCGATCTTGTGTGATGCCTTCATAGTGGACAAGTCTTGATGCATCTTGTTCTTTGAAGTAGTCGTGTAGAATCATAAAGTTGGATCCGCTTCCAGCTTCATTTCCTAGTGACCACATTAAAATGCATGCGTGGTTTTTATCTCTTTCGTACATGCTTCTTGCACGATCTAATAGACAATCGGTCCATTCGGCTTTGTTTTGTGGGATGATGTCATTAGCACCATGGGTTTCTAGATTCATTTCGTCAATGACATAGATTCCATATTGGTCGCATAACTTATACCAATAGCTGTTGTTTGGATAGTGGGATGTTCTTACGGCATTGATGTTTAATCCCTTTAGCATATGGATGTCTTCTTCCATTTGTTCATATGTAATGGCTCTTCCTGTTTTGGCATTCCATTCGTGGCGGTTGATGCCGTGGAATACGATGCGTTTTCCATTGAGTTTCATGATGCCATATTCGAGGCTGAATTTACGAAATCCCACTTGTTCTTGAATGGTTTCAATGATTTCGTTGTTTGCATCGTATAGAACAATTTCTAATTGGTATAGGTTTGGGTATTCACTACTCCAAAGACTTGTATTTTCTACAGGTATTTCAAATGTGTCTTGCATATTGCCATTCCATACGATATTTCCTTGTGGATCGTATAGTTTAGCTTGTAGTATATGACTTTCATTACTGCTCATTTTGCATGTGCATGTAAGAATACTTTTTTTGGTGTCTAAATCAATATTTGTATCAATCTTTAAGTCTTGTATGTGTTGATTTGGTTGTTTATAGACCATGACATCTCTAAAGATTCCGCTAAAGCGCCACATGTCTTGGTCTTCTAGCCATGTGCCTGTACATTTTTGAAAGATGCGAACGCTAAGTACGTTATCTTTTTCTTGTGTGTATTTTGTGATGTCAAATCGACTTGGGGTAAAGGAATCTTCACTGTATCCGATAAATTTACCATTTAGCCATACGTAGATATTGGATTCAACACCTTCAAAGGAAAGAATGAGTTTATTGCCAATGAAGTCTTGTGGACAATCGAATGTTTTTCGGTATTGATAGACTTTGTTTTTGTCCATATCAATTTGGCCGGGTTTTACTACGTCGTGTCCATCCCATGGGTAAGTCACATCAGTATAGTGGGGATTTTCAAATCCTTGAAGTTGAATGTGTCCGGGTACTTGTATATCGTTCCAATTGGCATCATTAAATTCTGTGTTATAGAAGAATTTAAAGCATGTATCATAGTTTTTGGATTGGTTGAATTTCCATGTTCCATTTAGGGAAAAAGAGCTTGGTTTTTTGTCTTTTCCAATTGTATATTTATGATCACTGTATGCTTGTAGTCGATTGACTTGAAAGATACGTGAGTCTTTTAGCCAGTTTAAATCTGGTGTTCGCATTGTATCACTCCTCTTTATTTGGGTACCTTTCATTATAGCAAACCGCCCTATTGAAAGGAAGGTGAAAATGAATTAAAATAGGTGTTAAATTGGAGGTTGAAAGATGTCAGACATTCTTGGTTTCGTGGTTTCAATAGCTTTGATTTATTTTGCGATTAAGTTTACTTTTAAATGCATTAAATGGATTGGTATTCTTTTGATTGTAGTCTTTGTGTTTAAGATGGTAGCTTTGATTTTATAGAAGAGGTGAACTCTTCTTTTTTTATAACTCAAATAAGATGAATATATGATAATGATTATTGTTAACCTATGATGATTTATAGTTATTTTCTAACTGAAAGCGCTTTTAATGATACTTAAAATCTAGTACAATGAAGTTAGTTAGGAGGGTTTAATAATGAACAAATTAACAAAGCAGTTATTATCGCTAGGGTTGAGTGTTGTAACTGTGGCTGGTATGGTTTCACCGGTACTCGCAAATGATGGAGTGAATGTTTTAAAAGCTCATAATTCTTCAACTCAAACAACTAAGGAAGGCACGAAAACAATTAAGTTGCATGTTTTCAAGGATGGAAAAGAAGAACCAAATCCTATTGATGTGGAAGTACCTGCAAATGCTGATTTTTTCGAAGTAATGAATATAATTGCGAATAATTATGTTCCTGCTGGATATGGCATTGATGGAAAAGGTGGTGCTTCAGGTCTTTATAATACTCCGGAAGATGAAAACGTATGGTATATGCATTTAGTGAATAAGAATGCTCCACAAGTTCAATTGAAGGATTACAAAGTTGAATATGTACTTAAAGGATCTGATGAAGTAGTTGGAAATTTTTTGATTAAATTAAGTGACTATTTAGATGCAGATAAGGTAAGTAAAGATGTTGAGTTTGGTATTTCAACAGAATATAAACTTGCGTATGAAAATGAAAAGCCATTGATTGAAAAAGATGGTAATGGTGGATATAGAGTTTATGTAGTCAAAAAGTCTACAGATGTTTTTGAAAATCATCATTTAAAAGTTGTTTATCAATATGAAACTAGGGAACCACAAAATTTTGAGTTGAAGCTAAATGAAACTGAAGATGCTTTTGGTTATATTGAAGATAATTATGTTCCAACTGGATATAAATCATTCACTTTAGGATATGATTTTGATAAAAATGGTGAAAAACAATGGACTTTACAAGTTTATAAGCCAAAAACTGTAAGCTATAAAGTGTATATCAATGATGCTACAGATGGAGTGATTCATACTGCAGAAGTTCCTGCATATGGTACAAAGAAAGATATTCAATATTGGTTAACTGGTGAGAATGACTATGTATTCTATACTTTTGATGATTTGATTGAAGAATCTTCTGATACATATGTAATGTATTTACATAGTAGTGATGCGCTTGTAGCTAAACCAGAAAAATATCCAACAGATACAACAGATTTATTAAAGAATAGTTTAGCTTTAGAGGCAAATAAAGATCTTAAGGCTAAATATGATGAGGCTGTTTCAAATGGTGCTACACCTACACTTGTTCCAGTTATGAAACGTGAGGGTGCTGTTTCTGATACAGACAACAATTGTTTAAATAAATTCGCCAAAGAAAATGGATATGGTGCTGGAAATGTATTTACAATCGATGTTGCGTTGGTAAGTGATGGTGAAACTTTGGGTTATTTAACTCAGTTATCTGAACCATTGACTTTCAAAGTTGAAATTCCTAAGGAATTGAAAAAAGCAAATCGTAAATTCTATGTATTGCGTTTACATGATGGTAAAGTTACTGCATTAGATTTAACTGAAGATGGAACATTTACAACAGATCAATTCTCAAGTTATATGTTGGCATACAAAGATGTAACTTCAACTAAGCCTTCAACAGGTACAACTACAACTGCACCTGTAACACAAACTAAGAAAGATCCTGCTTCTAAAAAGGATCCTAAAAAGAATAAGACTGTAAAAACTGGTGTACAAACAGCTGGTACATTCTTCACTGGATTGATGGCTGTTTCTGTTGCTGGTTTTGGTATTGTAGAAGTATTGAAAAGAAGAAATAAATAATGATTCGATTTGGAGGTAGAGATACCTCCTTTTTATATGGGCATATCAATTGATGGATGTATATGTTAGGTCCATAATAGGCAATGGTGGTGACAATATGAAGCGTTTAATGAATGCATCCATTGTATATGGAGTACTTGGTTTAATTGGTGGTGTGTTTTATCGTGAATTTACAAAATTTAATGGTTTTACTGATTTTACAACTCTATCGGTTGTTCATACGCATTATTTGATGTTGGTATAGTGCTTTTCTTATTGTTGGTTGTTGTCGAAAAGAATTTTCATTTTGTAGATAATAAAGCTTTGAAGTATTTGTTGTTTTACTGTATTGGATTGAATTTAACAGTAGTTATGTTAGTTGTCCGTGGTGTAGTACAAGTTCTTAGTTAAGATGTTTCAAGTGCAGTTCTTTTTGGAATTGCACATTTAATTTTAGGTATTTCTATGGTTTTGGTTTTGATTTCAATTCGAAATTGTATCAAGAATTCATTTTGACAATATCACATAATTTAATGAATGCGCTTTATATAAAGAGAATATTCCATCTTAAGTTCAGCTTTTGTTGAACTTTTTTTGTTTCATAGAAATGAGTATGGTATAATTTCATATGGGGATTTTTCCCTATATTTATAGGAGAGTGTATTTATGTATTCGAAATATGGTAAGCGAACGATTGATTTTGTTTTGAGTTTAGCTGGAATCATAATTTTATCTCCACTTTTAATTGTATTAATGGTTTTAATTAAAGTGACTTCTCCAGGGCCAATCTTTTTTAAACAGAAGCGCGTGGGAATTCACAAATCTTATTTTAATATTTTAAAGTTTAGAACAATGCGTATTGATACGCCTAAAGATATGCCAACACATTTATTGGAAAATCCAGATCAATATATTACAAGTGTTGGTAAGTTTTTAAGAAAAACGTCTTTAGATGAGCTTCCACAGTTGTTTAATATATTCAAGGGGGAAATGGCAATTGTGGGTCCTAGACCTGCTTTATGGAATCAATATGATTTGATTGAATTAAGAGATGCATATGGTGCTAATGATGTATTGCCGGGTCTTACTGGTTGGGCACAGGTCAATGGTCGTGATGAATTAGAGATTGATGTCAAGGCTAAATTGGATGGCGAGTATTGTAAAAATCTAAGCTTTTTATTTGATGTAAAATGTTTTTTTATGACAATTTTTTCGGTATTGAAACATGATGGAGTTGTCGAAGGGGGTACAGGAAGTATCCATAATAAAGATAATAACTAGGGGATAGTTAGAAGGTCTTTAATTCATTTATATTGGAGAGTAATCTATGGTAGTGGCATTGGTGTATGCGTTTGATACATGTTTGGATCGTGTGCAATTATTGAAGAAATACTATACTTCTAGGGGGTATGAAGTTAAAAGTGTTACTTCAAATTTTTCGCATAGAAAAAAAGCTGTGTATGATCCAAGTACGGATGTAGTCATACCTGTGCGTGAATATCATAAAAATTTATCATTGGATCGAATTTTATCGCATAAACAGTTTGCGAAAGGGGCAAGGAAAGCTTTGTGTGAAATTCAACCGGATTTAGTACACTGTATTATTCCGTGTAATTCACTTGTCAAAGAGATGTCAAAATATAAAAAAGAACATGGGGATGTAAAAATTATATATGACATTATTGACTTATGGCCTGAATCGATGCCGATTGAAAAATATAAGGATCTGTTGCCTTTTAAAATATGGAAAAACACGCGAGATAAGTATTTATCAAGTGGTGATGTGATATTCTGTGAATGTGATTTATTTAAGCAATATTTGCGTTGTGGTAAAGTTCTATATTGGTCTATAGATCGTGATTGTTTACCAATGAGTCCTGATTTAAAAGAGGATGAATTACAATTTTGTTACTTGGGTTCAATAAATAATATTATAGATATTTCAATGATTACTGCATTCTTAAGGGAATGTAGCATATTAAAGAAATGTGTATTGCATATAATTGGTAATGGTGAAAAGAAAGAACAGTTTATACAGGATGTATTGGCAGTTGGTGTGAATGTCATAGATCATAAAGAGGTTTATGATCAAAGAGAAAAACAAGAAATACTTGATCAATGTAATTATGGATTCAATGTAATGAAATCAAGTGTGGTAGTTGGACTAACTATGAAATCATTGGATTATATGTGTGCAGGTTTACCAATTATTAATACAATTCAGGGAGATACAAAGAATTTTTGTGAAGAATGGAATATTGGATTTAATATAAATAAAGGTAATATCAAAGAAATAGCAAATCAAGTTTGTTTGGAGAGTATGGATGTGCAGCTTCAAAGAAGAAAGAATATTCAAACTCTGTATAATACTTATTTTACGAAGAAGCGTTTTTATGAAGTGTTAGATAAAGCTTTAGATTTATAAAAATGTGAGTATTCACATTTTTTTTGATTGGAGGTTGAGTTATATATGAATATATTACATATTTCTCCGTATGTTCCTAGCTTGCATACAAATCATGCAGGAGGGATTTGTATGGGAAAACAAGTAGAAGCATTAAGAAAAAAACATAATGTTTATGTTTTGTCATTTATAACAATGCCTTTAGAAGAGAAAATAGTAAAGGAAGAATACAATACAGATAATAGTTATTTTGTCCGTATATCGAATAAGGATCGATTAAGAGAAGGTTTATTACATTTAAATAAGCCTTTGATGTTTTCAGCTCGAACTTCAAAGGAATTTAAGCAGCAATTCCTTAAAATAATTGAAGAAAAGAAAATTGATGCGATTCATTGCGAATATACGGCAATGGCTCAATACATTTGGATTAAGAAAATGTATCCGAATATAATTTTTAATATAGTTGAACATGATGTGACAAGACAATCTTTTTATAGAAAGTCAATGGACTCAAAAGGGCTTAAACAATTATTTTGGAAATGGCAATTAAATTTAGCAACTAAATATGAAAAAGAGTATTGTCAAAAAGCAGATCATGTTATTGCGGTAAACTCAAAAGATCAACGATTGCTTCATGAATATTATGGATTGAATCAAGTTGAATTGATGAATCCATATTATGGTGTTGACTTTGATGAGATTTCAGATAAGGTTGTAAATAAAATTCAAAAATCAATTTGTTTCATTGGACAAATGGGAAGAGAAGAAAATCATTTGGCTGCCATGCGCCTTATTCATATTGTGAAATCATTAAATAGAGATGATATTCGATTGACAATTATTGGAGCACATCCTAATGAGGAGTTACAAAAAGAAGAATGTGAGAATATCCATATTACTGGTTTTGTTGAGAATATTGAAGATGAAATTCTAAAGAATCAAATTGCCGTATTCCCATTAACATTGGGAGCTGGAATTAAGCTAAAAGTATTATTGGCATGTGGACTTGGGTTACCTGTAATCACAACTGATATTGGTGCTGAAGGTATTGATGAATATGGAAATACATTGATTCTTGCTAATACAGATGATCAAATCAAAAATGAAATTTTAGAATTGATTGATGATTCAAATAAAATTAAATCTAAATCAATTGAAAGTAAAGATTTTGTAAAAAAATATTTTAGTTGGAATAAAACGGTCGAATTATTTGATCGATTATATGAGGTGAGAAAATGATAATCACAAAGACACCATTTAGAATGTCTTTCTTTGGTGGTGGTACAGATATGGAATCTTTCTTTAAAGAAAATGGTGGATCTGTATTATCTACTACTTTTGATAAATATTGTTACGTCAATGTTAGACATTTACCTAGATTTTTTGATTATTCGACTGAATTGAGTTATTCAAAAACAGAAAGAGTAACGAGTATTGATGCGATTGAACATCCTGCCATTCGTAATGCGATGAAGATGTTAGATATGCATGAAATTCGATTGACATATGAAGCGGATTTGCCAGCTAGAAGTGGACTAGGTACTTCAAGTTCTTTTGCGGTAGGAATGTTAAATGCTTTTTATGCATTAAAAGGTAAATATGCATCAAAAAAACAATTGGCAGATGAAGCCATTTACTTAGAAAGAGTATTATGTGATGAAGCTGGTGGCTGGCAAGATCAAATTGCGGCAAGTTTTGGTGGCTTTAATCGCATTGATTTTAATGCGGATGGTTATTCTGTACATCCTATTATTATTTCACCTGAAAGAAAGAAACGATTAAATGATAATTTAATGATGTTTTTTACCGGCTTTACACGTTTTTCAAGTGACATTCAAAAAGCAAATCATTTAGATGATGAAAGTAAGACTAAGCAGTTAAAACAAATGCTTACTTTAGTGGATGAAGCAGAAAGCATATTGACGGATCAGTCAAAGGATTTAGATGATTTTGGTAGATTGTTAGATGTGACTTGGAAATTAAAGAGACAAACAGGAAAATCTGTTTCAACAAATAATATCGATAATTTATACGATAAAGGTATTACAGCCGGAGCACTAGGAGGGAAATTGCTTGGAGCTGGTGGCGGTGGATTTTTAGTTTTCTATGTACAACCAGAAAAACAAATGCTTGTAAAAGAAGCCATGAAAGACTTATTGTATATTCCTTTTAAATTTGAAGATGGTGGTACCCAAGTTATATATTATGGACCAGAAGATTACTCGCCTTTGGAGGACAAATGATGAAAGTTGTTATAATGGCAGGAGGGAAAGGGACTCGCATTTCAAGCGTTGCATCCGATATTCCAAAACCAATGATTTTAATTGAAGGTAAACCTGTGCTTGAACGTGAAATTGAATGTTTAAGAAAACAAGGTTTTACAGATATCATTTTAACTGTATCTCATTTAGGAAATATTATTATGGATTACTTTCAAGATGGATCCAAGTTTGGCGTTCATATAGATTACTATTTTGAAAAAGAACCATTAGGGAATGCAGGAGCTTTATTTCAAATCAAAGATAAATTATCAGATGACTTTTTATTATTAAATGCAGATGCGATGTTTGATGTAGATTTCAATCGTTTTGTTGCATTTCATAAGAGTCATAAAGGTTTGGTAAGTTTATTTACACATCCTAATAATCATCCTTATGATAGTGGTTTGATTATTTCAAATTCGAAACATCAAGTAGAAAAGTGGTTAGCCAAAGAAGACGAAAGACCTGATTATTATAAGAACCGTGTAAATGCCGGTTTACATGTAATCAACAAAGAAATATTAAATCAAATAATTGAAACTAAGAAGGTTGATTTGGATAGACAACTATTAAAACCATTGGCTGGTACAGGAAAGATGTATTGTTATGATAGTCCTGAATATGTTAGAGATATGGGAACACCCGAAAGATATTATGCGGTATGTGAAGATTTTAAAGAAGGTCGAGTTCAATCTAAAAATTTATCAAATAAACAGAAAGCTATATTTTTAGATCGAGATGGAACAATCAACAAATATGTTGGCTTTTTAAGAGATATAGATCAATTTGAATTATTACCAAACGTATCAAAAGCCATTAAGAAAATTAATGATTCAGGGTATTTAGCTATTGTTGTGACAAATCAACCTGTTATCGCAAGAGGAGAAGTAACTTTTGATGAACTAAAAAATATTCATAATAAAATGGAAACGTTATTGGGAAATGATGGAGCCTATCTTGATGGAATTTATTATTGTCCGCATCACCCACATAAAGGGTATGAGGGTGAAATTCCTGAATTGAAAATTGATTGTGATTGTAGAAAGCCAAAACCAGGTATGTTATTTCAAGCATCAAAAGATTTTAATATTGACTTAAATGAATCTTGGATGATAGGAGATAGTGATAATGACATTCTTGCTGGTGAAAATGCAGGATGCAAAACAGCACGAGTAACAGATGAAGAATCATTATATGATATTGTAGAAAGGATATTGTAGGCATGTTAGAAGATAAATTAAAAAAACATATAGATTTATTAATAAAGCGATATCCTATGTTAGAAAAATGTAGACAAGATATTATTAATGGATATTTGATGTTGGAAGATTGTTATGCACATGGTGGAAAATTGTTAATAGCTGGTAACGGTGGTTCTGCAGCTGATGCTGAGCATATTGCAGGTGAATTAATGAAACGTTTTAAAACTCCACGTCCTGTACCTAATGAATTAAAAGAAAAATTAATTAAAATTGATCCTATACGAGGAGAAAATTTAGCTAAAAATCTTGAAAGACCTTTAATGGCTATTCCATTAGTTGCACATGAAGCACTAACTACGGCTTATATCAATGATGTAGATGGTTTGGGTGTGTTTGCTCAACAATTATATGGTTTTGGCAAAAAAGGAGATGTCTTTTTAGGCATATCTACTTCTGGAAATAGTCAAAATATTATGAGTTCTACTGTAGTAGCTAGAGCTTTAGGTATTAAGGTATTAGGATTAACTGGAGCTTTAGGTGGTGAGTTAAGTAGTGTTTCTGATGTATGTGTAAAAGTACCTGAAACAGAAACATATATGATTCAAGAATTACATCTTCCAATTTATCATTGTTGGTGTTTAATGTTAGAAGATCATTTTTTTGGAGAAAGTCAATGATTGGGTGTGTTGTTTTAAATTATAATGATGCAGTCACTACAATTGATTTTGTTGAACGCGTAAAAATAATGGATTCAATAGATTTGATTGTGGTTATTGACAATTGTTCTACAGACGATTCATATATTCAATTGAAAATGTTAGAGTCAAATAAAGTCCATGTTATAAAGTCTGAAAAAAATGGTGGATATGGATATGGTAACAATGTTGGAATTGACTATTTAAAAGATAAAGTGGACTATATAATGATAGCAAATCCGGATGTGATTTTCGAAGAACATGTTGTTTCTAACTTAGTATCTTCATTTGATAAAGATACAGCAATTGTGGCTCCTTTAACTTTGCAGCCTGATGGAAAAAGACAACAGCCTGAAGCTTGGAAAGTTCCAACAGTTAGAGATTATTTCTTGTTTTCTTCAAAAATTTTAAATAAAAAATTACGTCCTATGTGGTATCCTAAGGAATATTTAAGTCACGGTATTGTCGAGGTTGATTGTGTTCAAGGTTGCTTCTTTATGATAAGAACGGATATTCTTCCTGAAACATTATATGACGAAAATATATTCTTATTTTTTGAGGAATCTTGTATTGGTAAATACTTTAAAGATGACGGGTTAAAAACAAAATTATTGGTTGATACTACATATATTCATAATCATTCAGCAAGCATTAATAAATCTTTTCAATCCGAAGTAAAAAAAAGAAAGATCACTTTAGATAGTTTTTATGTATATTTTAAAGATTATTATGATTTAAGTCCGTTTTTATTGTGGATTATGAGAGTGTATAAAAAAATCATTTATATTGAAAACTATATTATTTTGAAGACATTATATAATTAGGTGGTGAAATTATGATTTCTGTCGCAATGACTACATTTAATGGAGAAAAATACATTGAAAAACAAATAGAATCGATATTAAATCAGAGTTTATCGGTTGATGAAATCATAATTTGTGATGATGGTTCAACGGATAATACGATTGAGCTTATGAAAAAGTACAATGTTCAAATCATTCAAAATAAGAAAAATTTGGGATATAAGTTAAATTTCAAAAAAGCAATGGAAAAATGTAAGGGTTAATACATTTTTTTATGTGATCAAGATGATATATGGAAAAAAGATAAAGTTAAAGAAATGATTTCTATTATGGAAAAGAATAGCGACATTCATGTACTTGCTAGTTCATTTGAATATATAGATGAAAATGATACTTTGATTTTTTCTAAAAATAAAAAAGGATATTCAAATCATAATCTTTATAATAAAGAGGTAAAACAAGATGATGTTTTGCAAGTAAAAACGGATGAATTTATTTATGGAAATTATTTTCAAGGTTGTGCACTTGCCATTGATAAGAAAACAAAAGATTTTTTTGTGCATCATTTTGATGAAAGAATTCCACATGATTGGATCATTAGTCTATATGGATCATTGGATGGTGGCATGTATTTTTTGAATAAACCACTCTTTGAATATCGTATTCATAGTCAAAATTCGATTGGTGTTTCTACATTAAATCAAGATGCATCTACACATGTAAAACGTGCTTACCAATTTGAAGAAAGATATCAAAAGGCAAGAGATGCATTATATGTTTTGGATATTTTAAAAATAAATTGTAGGGATTATTATTTGCGTAATAAGGTTGATTATTTTAAAATTGAATCATTTATGAATAATCATATTGAATATCTAAGAAATATAAA
>SKEP01000492.1_pt1 | contig 25382 bp, 23 predicted proteins | sample 4826901 | NCBI WGS metagenome assembly SKEP01 (sample SAMN11008806, study PRJNA524170) | human gut metagenome | biome: Human fecal sample; material: Feces; isolation source: fecal sample from pouch patient p4, p43, p49, p54, p55 | host: Homo sapiens | place: Israel: Tel-Aviv | collected 2014-03-20
ATATCCCATGTTTTACCGGAATGCAGAGAAAAAACTTGCCCGGGAACAGAGAAAGCTTTCCAGATGTGAAAAGGGCAGCCGTAACTATCAGAAACAGAAGAAAAAGATTGCATTATATCATGAAAAGGTAAAGAACCAGAGGAAGGACTTCCAGCATAAGCTCAGTCACAGCCTTGCAGAAGACTATGACGCGGTATGTGTGGAGGATTTGAACCTGAAGGGGATAGCCGGAGGCCTGCATTTCGGAAAAGGGATACAGGATAACGGATACGGTCAGTTCCTTTCCATGCTTGGATATAAGCTGGAAGAACGTGGAAAATATCTGATAAAAGTAGACAGATATTTTGCATCCAGTAAGATATGCAGCGTATGCGGACATAAGAAGAAAGAGCTGGCATTATCAGAACGGATATACCTATGCGAATGTGGAAACCGGATGGACCGGGATGTGAATGCAGCGGTCAATATTCTGAAAGAAGGAAAAAGAATATATAAAAAATGTGCATAATAGCACAGAAAAGATCCGTAACCGGATAAAAAAGAACCGCGGGACACGCGGGGATAGCCTGTTTTAGCTTTGCCCTGAAGGGCAATTGAGCAGGAAGCTCCCACTTCAAAATCTGTAAGATTTAAGTGGCGAGAGCATGTCACATACTCCAGATGCATTTTCCAAAAGAGTAATAGATGTTCAGGGAGCTGAAGCGGAAATAGAATGGAAAAAGTTATCTGAAGTTGTAGTATATTAAACGAAAGTGAAATGTAAATACCGTGTGACTAAAAGGGCTGTCTCAGGACAGCTCTTTGTTTGTGTGTAAAGACTATACAAAAGAGAAAAGCGGGGTATACAAGAAATACTATTTCATCTATAATTTGAAGAATAAGAGATATTAATCTGGGAGTAAATCAGAATGTATAATGTGAACAAATGAGGGAGGCAGACAAAATGAATAAAAAAATACAGGCATTAAGAGGCGAGCTGATCGTGTCCTGCCAGGCACTTCCGGAGGAGCCGCTTCATTCTTCGTATATTATGAGTAAGATGGCTGCGGCTGCGTTGGAGGGAGGTGCGAAGGGGATTCGTGCTAACACGAAGGGGGATATCAGAGCGATTCAGGAAGAGGTGGATCTTCCGATCATTGGAATTGTGAAAAGGGACTATCCGGACTGTGAAGTTTATATTACGCCGACGATGAAAGAGGTGGATGAGCTGATGGAGGTGAAACCTGAGATCATAGCATTGGATGCGACTGGCGCGCTTCGTCCCGGTGGATTAACATTGAAAGATTTTGTGGGACAGATCAGGGAAAAATATCCGAAACAGCTGCTGATGGCAGACTGTTCTACTGTGAAAGAAGCTCAGTATGCAGATGAGATTGGATTTGATTTTATCGGGACAACGATGGTGGGGTATACGAAACAGAGTCAGGGAGACCGGATTGAAGAAGAGGACTTCAGGATCATAAGAGAAATTCTGGAAACTGTGAAACATCCGGTGATCGCAGAAGGGAATATCAATACTCCGGAAAAAGCAAAGCGGGTAAAAGAATTGGGAGTCTTCAGCACAGTAGTAGGTTCTGTGATTACACGGCCACAGCTGATAACCAGATCATTTGTGGATGCGCTGCATAAATAGAATAATCAGATTATGATAAAAAGATAATGATATATAGGATTTTTTGCCTAAAATAGAAAAAGGTGTCGTTCAATCATATACTCTTGATGACTGAACGACGCCTTTTTACATGTTTAATTGTTTTACAATGTCGAGTAACCATATCCACTGACAAGTGCATCAATCTTCTGTTTTTTCTGGCACATTGGGCAGTTGTTGGAAGGATAGGAATGATAATCAGGTACGTCTTTAGCTTTGAAAATGGCATGTACAGGGAGAGAGGCAATGCTGTCTACTCTGCTGAAAATGGCAGCAACACCGCGGATGATTCCACCGTAATAAAGAACACTTTCGATGGTTTTGGACAGAGTGGAACCGGTAGTGATAGAACCATTCAGGATCAGAATATTTTTCCCTTTGATCATAGGCTGATAATTATCACGGAAAATAAGCTGACCGGAATTGCCAAATTCAGGTGTGATCACGTAAATGGTCTGGTGGGCATTCATGGAAAAAATGCCGGCTTTGGTCAGTTCTTCTGAAAGGTATGCGCCGATTACTTCCAGTCCATCCATACAGATGATGGTATCAATGGGAGTAGAAACTTCATAATTGGAAGCCAGTTCATGAGCAATACGCTGGGCTTCAGCAGTTCTTGATTTCATAGTTGTGAGATCAAGGTAATGAGTAATGTGAGACTGAGATGTTACAAAATGTCCCGGAATTACTTTGAGTTGGATCCGACTGTCATTGCGTGCATAAATTTTTGTTATGTTTGCCTGATTCATAATAATACCTCCCTTGTAAAGTGATATTTATTAGCTTTTTTGTATTGTACCATTATAGAGAGAAAAAATAAACAATATTGTGTAAAAACAATAAAAAATATAATATTTATGAAAAATGTTAAAATATTACCAAAAAAGTTAGAAAATAAACAAATGAATTATCAACAAAAATAGTTAGATAAAATACAGCATGATCACGAAAGTAAAAAAGGAAGTAGATTAATTGCAAGGGCTGTAGTAGATAATATGCTAAATATTACACTTTTCGCGACAGTTATGAAGAAGAAATCCCAGCAACAGGTCATCAACACACAGAATTACGAAATGTGAAAGTAGCAACCTGTGCGCAGCAAGGATATACAGGTGACACTTATTGTAAGGACTGTAATACAAAACTTACATCCGGAAATTCAATAGCAAAGAAAAACCATACCTGGGATGCAGGAAAGATTACAACAGCAGCTACTTGTGGAGGAAAAGGAATCAAGACATACACCTGTACTGCTTGTAATATAACGAAGACGGAAGAAATTCCGGCAACCGGCCATCAGCATACAGAATTACGAAATGTAAAAGCAGCAACCTGTGCACAAGAAGGATATACAGGAGATACTTATTGTAAGGATTGCAACACAAAACTTTCTTCTGGAAAAGCTATTACGAAGACGGAACATACATGGGATACAGGAAAAATAACACAGAATGCAACCTGCACCACTAAAGGAATTAAAACCTTTACTTGTACTATTTGCGAATCTACAAGAATACAGGAAATTCCGGAAACTGGCCATATAAATAAGATTACCAAGTTTGTTAAGGAAACATCCTGCACATCCGAAGGTTATACGGGAGATATTTACTGTCAGGAATGCGGTAAACTTCTGGAAGAGGGAACGGTAATTCCGAAAACGGAACATACATGGAATGGTGGTGAAGTTACAAAACAGCCGACAACAGAAGAAACAGGAATTAAGACCTATACTTGCAGCAGCTGTGGTGCAACAAGAACAGAAGAACTTGAAAAACTTAAACCACAGACGATAACACCTGGAAAAATAATAAAAGATAAAGTAACAAATGGTATTTATAAAGTTCAAAAGGACGGATTAAGTGTTGAGTTTACAAAGCCAGTTTCTAAAAATGCATCTGTAAAAATTCCAGATACAATTAAAGTAAATGGAATTACCTGCAAGGTAACTGGAATATCAGCAAATGCTTTTAAAAATAATGTGTCACTTAGGACTGTTACGATTGGAAAGAATGTGACAATAATAGGGACAAATGCATTTTATGGATGCAAGAAGCTGAGTAAGGTAAATGGTGCAAATAATGTTGTGAAGATTGGCAATAATTCATTCACAAATTGTAGAAGCCTAAGTAGTATTACAGTTTCAGAAACTGTTAGAATTATTGGCAAACGGGCATTCTATAATTGTAAAAATCTCAAAACTATTATAATTAAGACAAGTGCGTTGTCTACTAAGACTATTGGTCCAAATGCTTTTACAGGAATCTATAAAAAGCCAACTATTAAAGTTCCGGCAAAGCAAATGAAGACATATAAAAAACTGTTTGGATTAAAAGGAATGAGTTCCAAAGCAATTTTTAAGAAATAAAGAAAATGCAGACAGCTAGCTGATAAATCAGCTGTCTGCAATAGGGAGAAAAAGATTATGACATATTAACTTCATCATGTAGATTCAGTTCTTCAATTTCCAATAGAAGTTATATATAAAGAATGATATAATAAAGTCCGGGTCGAATGATCCGGATTTTTTGAATATTTGGGAGGAAATATACATATGGCATTATTAGAGGTGAACTTTTTTTCTAAGGCACTGATGCGGCCGGTAACGATGAACGTGATCCTTCCGGCAGATAAAGTCTTTTTTGAAGAGGAGACAGAAGAAGATGAAAAACCTTTCAAAACACTTTATCTTCTGCACGGTGTAATGGGAAATTATACAGACTGGGTGACAGGAACCTGTATTAAGCGTTGGGCAGAGGAGAAGAATCTGGCAGTAGTGATGCCCTCCGGTGCAAATATGTTTTATATGGATCGTCCTGAAGTTAATGAAAATTACAGTGAATTTATAGGAAAAGAACTTGTAAAGATCACACGAAGGATGTTCCCGTTATCTCATAAAAAAGAAGATACATTTATCGCTGGTTTATCCATGGGAGGATACGGTGCAATCCGAAATGGCCTGAAATACCATGATACATTCGGATATATCGCAGGCCTTTCTTCTGCTATGATTCTGGAAAAAATGGATACAGATGATGACAGTTCTCCTATGTTTTTCGAGAAGAAAACGTTCCTGGAAGGTGTTTTTGGAGATCTGTCCCAAATTCATGACTGTGAAATTAATCCGGAGTGGATTGCAAAGAAACTGAAAGAGGAAAAAACTGAGTTTCCGAAAATGTATCTTGCCTGCGGACTGGATGATCCGCTGCTTCCTCCGAACCGCAAATTCAGGGACGCTATGAGTGAACTGGGTGTGAATGTCACTTATGAAGAAGGACCGGGAGCCCATGAATGGGATTTCTGGAACCGTTATATTAAGAAAGTCCTGGACTGGCTGCCACTGGATAAGGACAGCAAAGAAGGGATGAACAGTGGTAATGTAGGATTATAAGTAATAAAAAGAAACTGTAACAGATCAGAAAAAGATCTGCTGCAGTTTCTTTTCATTTGCTGCAGATATATTTCCTGTGACAGTAATAAGCTATCTGATCAGATGGGCTGAAGTGTCTGTATGGTGTATTGATGCAGGGCCTCTTTTTTGCTTCTGTCAATCTTGAGATAATGGGCATAAAGAACATCCAGAACCAGCAGGATCGGAAATTGCGGAGAGATGATATTTCCATACTCCAGATGTTCCATACTTGCGAATATGAGGGTCTCATCGCAGAATTCCTGATAGGATCTGTCCTGTCTGGCAGTCATAAGGAGAGTGTAGACTCCCTGCTGATGGGCGGATTTTAGAGAAGAGATGATATCATCTGTCTGTCCGCTGACACTGATTCCTATGACCAGACAGCTTTCGTTAAGAATAACGGAGTTTACTTTCATAATATGGCTGTCTGTAACTGCTTCAATATTCAGACCAATGCGCATGAAACGAAGCTTCATTTCTTGAGCGGCAAGTCCTGAGCTGCCTCTACCATAAACATAAACTCTGGGTTTTGATACCAGAAGGTTAGTGATCCGTGAAATTTGTGCTGTATCCAACAGAGCATTGGATTTATTGAGAAGTTCCTGATAAGTATTAAATTCCGATACTTCAAAATTGGGAATATTTTCTTCAGGATCAGGGGTAAGATTCTGCTTATATTCGTATATAAATTCTCTGTATCCGTGAAAACCACATTTTTGGGCAAAACGAGAGAGAGATGCTTCTGATACATACAGGATTCCGGAAATGTTTTTTGATGAAAAATCCTGTTCGTCTGTATTATGGATAAAGAAGTCGGCAATGGTTTTTTCCAGTGGAGTAAATGTATGGTAGTAAGACTCAATCAAGGGGATGATCTTATGTTTATTTAATGACATGTCAGATCCTTTCTGTATAAGCATCCGGCTGTTTTGCAGCGGGACTAAATTTTTTAAAAGATTACATAGGTTACTATATCACTGTGAAATTTATCCTACAATAATAAATATAAATATTTTCATTGAAAACAAATTCGGAGAAAGTAATTTCATTACATAGAATAAAAATAAACTCAGAGAAGCTGAATTTCGCAAAAACTGAAAGAAGATTCTAAAAAAAATGCATTATTGAAAATAGAATCAGGGAGAATTATAATTGATTTGTAGTAAACTGCAGAGCAGTTATCTGATTATGGGTAAGCAGCAAAGCAGATAAAATTATCTGTCTTGCATAACAATAAAATACAAAAAGGAGAGGGATTATGATTATTTATTCAGGCAAAGACTATGAGGAAGTAAGCAGAAAGGCAGCTAATATCATGTCTGCCCAGATCATTATGAAACCTAATGCAGTTCTCGGGCTTGCTACAGGTTCTACACCGGTTGGTATGTATAAACAGCTGATTGAATGGTACAAAAAAGGGGACTTGGATTTCTCACAGATCACTTCAGTGAATCTTGATGAGTATAAAGGACTTTCAGGAGATAATGACCAGAGCTATCGCTATTTTATGAACACCAATCTGTTTGACCATGTAAATATTGATAAGGCAAGAACTTATGTACCTAACGGACTGGAAGAAGACAGTGACAAAGCATGTGCAGACTATAATGAAGCGATCCGCAGCGTAGGCGGCATTGACATGCAGCTTCTGGGAATTGGCGGAAACGGACATATTGGGTTCAATGAACCCGGAGAAGCTTTTGAGAAGGAAACTCACTGCGTAGACCTTACAGAGAGCACCATCAAGGCAAATGCAAGATTCTTCGAAAGTATGGATGAAGTTCCGAAACAGGCATACACTATGGGAATCAAGAACATTATGGCAGCAAAGAAAATTCTTCTGGTAGCAACAGGAAGTGCCAAGGCAGATGCTTTGTACAAATCCTTGTACGGACCGATTACACCAAATGTACCGGCATCTATCCTTCAGCTTCATCAGGATGTAACTGTAGTGGCAGATGAAGATGCTTTAAGCCTGATCAGAGAAAAAGGACTTCTGTAAAATATACAGTAAAGGGTGTAGAAAAAATGATCATTAAAAACGGTAATGTATTTCAGGAAGATGGAAGCTATAAAGTAACAGATTTATATATAGAAAAGGGCAGGCTTGTAGCTTCGGAGGAAGAAGTGACAGATAAAACAGAACTGGATGCGTCCGGTCTGAAAGTACTGCCTGGTTTGGTTGATATTCACAGCCACGGTGCAGTGAGACATGATTTTTCAGATGCAGATGTGGATGGCCTGAAAGTTATTCTTAAGTATGAGAAATCACAGGGAGTAACTTCTTACTGTCCCACATCCATGACTCTTCCCAAGGAAGAACTGCTGAAAATTTTTCAGACGGCAAAGGATGTAGATCAGGATGAGACCTGTGCCCGTATTGTTGGTATCAATATGGAAGGACCTTTCCTTGATCCTGCAAAAAAAGGTGCACATGTAGAAGGATATATCCGCAAACCGGACATTGAATTTTTCAGAGAGTGCAATAAAGCGGCAGGCGGACTGATCAAACTGGTAACTCTTGCTCCGAATATGGAAGGTGCAGAAGAATTTATCAGGGAACTGCATAATGAAACAGTTATTTCTATTGGACATACAGCGGCAGATTATGACTGTGCTGCACAGGCTATGAAGCAGGGTGCAGTTCATGTAACCCATCTTTATAATGCCATGAATCCTATGGGACATAGAGAACCAGGAGTGATCGGTGCTGCAGCAGATAATGAAGACTGTATGGTAGAACTGATCGGTGACGGGATCCATATCCATCCGGCAACTGTAAGAAATACTTTCCGCCTTTTTGGAGACAGCAGAGTGATTCTGATCAGTGACTCTATGATGGCAACCGGTATGGAGAATGGAAAATATGAACTAGGTGGCCAGGAAGTAACTATGAAAGACAGAAAAGCTACTCTGGCAGACGGTACGATCGCAGGTTCTGCAACCTGTCTTTTTGACTGCATGAAGAGCGTTATCTCCATGGGAGTTCCGGAAAGAGAAGCGATTCTTGCTGCAACTGCAAATCCGGCAAGAAGTATCGGAATTTTTGATGAAGTGGGTTCTCTTGCACCTGGAAAACGTGCGGATATTGTTCTGGCAGATGAAGAACTGAATATTGTAAAAGTACTGTAGAGGTTACAGAAACTTATTATACAAACTAGGTAAAAGTCTGGAAGATACAACGATAGATTGGTAAAAATAATAATTATTTTTAAATATGATTAATCTTGAAAATTATTTTTTTCGCGTTATAATGAGCCCATAGATGAGGACAGTATTAAAAGTTACGAAATCGATAATAGTGATATAAAGAAAAGAGGTAGAAGACATGACAAAAAAAGAGCTTCTGGATGCAATTCACGGACAGATGATCATTTCCTGTCAGGCTGTAAAAGGCGAACCATTATATGTAGAAGAGAAATCTGTTATGTACTTAATGGCGCGTGCTGCGAAACAGGCAGGTACACCTGCAATTCGTACTAGCAGCATCCGTGATATCATCGCGATCAAAGAAGAAACAGGACTTCCTGTCATTGGTCTGGTGAAAATTCAGTATCCTGGATATGAAGGATACATCACACCTACTATGAAAGAAGTTGACGACCTGGTAGCAGCAGGTTCTGATGTTGTGGCACTGGACTGTACACTTCGTAAACGTGGAGATGGCACAACTGTCAATGAGTTTATCGCCCAGATTAAAGAGAAATATTCTGACATTATCCTGATGGCTGATATTTCCAATTATGAAGAAGGTATCAATGCATGGAAATGTGGCGTAGATATTGTAGGAACAACTATGAGCGGATATACTGATTACACATCCCAAAAGGATGAACCAGATTACGAACTGATGGAAAGGCTTGCAAAAGATATAGATATTCCGGTCATTGGAGAAGGAAAGATTCACTACCCGGATCAGGCTGTAAAAGCACTTCAGACAGGCGTATGGGCGATCGTGGTAGGAGGAGCAATTACCCGTCCACTGGAAATTGCGCAGCGGTTCCAGAAAGCGATTAAAAATAGCAAATAAGTAAAAGTATATATTTAAAGTTAATATTAATAAATACCAAAGGGGATATAACAGTTAAACTCTAAAGTTATCGGTTATGTCCCCTTATTTTCATGTTATAAAGAGTTATCCTACAACATTCTGGTAACGTAAAATGCCTTCAAATAGATTATAGCAATTATTTGCAATTGCATGTGCTGTTGCGGAACGGGTAGCAGAACATGTATTGGGATTCTTACTACAGTATCCATAGAATAAACAGTCTATCAAAAACAGTTGCCCGACTTTAGCTGCAACTGAACCGGACTGAAGAGGACTTTCATTATAACCACATTGTAATACTACTGAAGCAAATTCAGCTCCTGCAGATTTTGGAAAATGTGTAATAAGGATTACAGGAACATGGCGGTTGGAAGCAATCTGTAAGGTGTCACACATGTCTTTGGTAGAACCTGAATAAGAGAAGAAAAGGATGGCATCTTCTGAATCAGCCATTGCAATCGCGCTGGCCTGCATGTGAGAATCACAAATATGTATAAAATTAGGAGCAGCCGTTGAAAAACGGGACCATGCTTCCATTGCCATAATCATACTTCCTCCCTGACCGAAACAATATATACGGCGGGAACGCAAAAGAATTGATATTGCTTTAGACATTGATTCTTCATCATAAAGTGCATAGCTTTCGTTTAAAGAAAGAAGATTTGCTGCGTGAACTTTAGCACATATAGTGGAAATAGAATCTTCTGAAGATACGGGTTCAGTGGAATTATTTGAATCGCCAAGATCAGTTGTACGGTCTGCCTGGGCTAATGCCAGTTTAAATGCGTTATATCCGGAGAGACCTAATCCTCGGCAAAAACGGGTTATGGTAGCTTCGGATACATCGCAGTTTTCGGCTAAAGAAGTAATAGAAAGATATTGAGTTTCTGCGGTATGAGAAAATACATAATCTGCCAGTTTTTTTTCCAGATTTGGTAAGGGAGTGATATTGTTCTGTAATGGAATCAAGAATATTGTCTGCCATATAAAACCTCCATCAAGATGTAAAATAATGCCATAAATTGCTCTTTTATTTGCTGAATTGTAAAAAATATTATAGAGTAAGATTTAATTGTGCACAAGAAAATATTATCTTTATATTTACAAATGAAAATAGGCAACAAATTTATAACAAAAAGTATAATTAAATTAGATAAAAATTAATAAAATTGTGCGTGTTCTACTAAAATGTTTCCATATACAAGCATCATTAAAAATAATTTTATTTAATGCTATTATAATTTGAAATAAATAAAAAACAGGAAAGCTTTTGGAAAGCTGCCCGTATTATTTGGAAAGCTGCCCGTTTTATTGGGATGTTATTGACAAAAACGGGCAGATACTATAATATATAGTCAACATATACAAAAAAAACAAAATAATAGTTAAAATATATACAAAATACACAAAATACGGCGAAAATATGAGAAGATATTTAGAAATTAAAGAAGAATTAATAAAGATAGTTGCAGAAATGGAACCGGGAAAACCGCTCCCTTCCAGACCTCATTTATGTGATAAATTACAGACAACGAGAACAACTCTTGATCGTGCTGTTCAGGAGTTAGAGAAAGAGGGAGTGGTTTATTCTAAGAGTGGAAGTGGTACTTATGCTATTGGTATTCTCAAAGGAAAGGTGGATACAGTAGAAAATTGGGGAGTAATTGTCCCGAGCATCAGTGAGGAAATTTATTCATTACTTACACGTGGGATTGAAAATATAGCTTGTCATAGAGGTGCAAATATTATTCTATGTAATTCTGATAACGATCCAGAAAAACAGAAATGCTATATAAAAAGACTTCTTTTAGCGGGTGTGAGCGGATTTATTATTGTTCCCATCATTTCCTATAATGTGGAGGTTAGCAATATTTTATATGGAACATTACTCAAGTCAAATATTCCATTTGTATTATGCAATCGTTCAGTGGAGGGAATACATGCGCCTATAGTACGTTCCAATGATTTTTATGGAGGTTACATTGCCACTAAGCATTTGATTTCCAAAGGATATTGTTCCATAGCCTATATTGCACAGACTATATACAGTGTAAGTATAGAACGTTGTCAGGGCTATATAAGTGCTTTGATGGAGAACGGCTATGAAATAGATAGGAGTATGATTATTATCCCTTATGAAGAAAGAAAAAATGGAGTATATGAAAATATGAAACAGCTTCTTTCGCAGGAAAAAAAACCTGATGCGGTATTTTGCTTTAATGATAAGGTAGCTGTAAATGTCTGTCGTGCTGTGCAGGATATGGGGCGAAAGGTTTCGGAAGAAGTGGGTATCATTGGCTATGATAATAATATTTATGCATCTGTCAATCATCCACCTATTACCACGATTTCCTTTAAAAGTATGGAAATTGGGGAAAAGGCAGCAGAAATATTGGTAAAACTGATCCGAGGAGAAAAGCTAAATTCTAATTTTAATGAGTACCTGTATCAACCCAGTATTGTGGAGAAGGAAAGTTGTCTTGGAAAAGGAAAAAAATAAATTTTAGGGAGGAATATAAATGAAATCAGAGTATCATGGCATTTATGCCGCATTGGTAACACCCTATACATCTGAAGGAAAAGTGGACTATAGGGAATTACAGAAGTTGGTGGATTATTTGATCTGTCAAGGTTTGGAAGGCTTCTATGTAAATGGAAGCACTGCAGAAGCGTTTCTTTTGTCAGAGGAAGAAAGAAATAGTACGATTAGAGCAGTGGTAGAAGCAAATTCTGGGCGAGCAAAGGTGATTTGTCATGTAGGAGCTATTTCTACAGAACAGGCAATAAGTTTTGCTAAAAATGCAGAAAAGTGTGGAGCAGATGCAGTTTCTGCAATTAGTCCATTTTATTATAAGTTTAGTGAAGCAGAGATTGTGCAGTATTATCAGGATATTATGAGTTCTACAGAACTTCCTATGTTTGTATATAATTTTCCGAATTTTTCCGGATTTTCTCTTACAGCAGAGGTTTTGGAAAAATTGAATCGCAATAAAAATTTGGTGGGAGTAAAATTCACAAGTTCAGATATGTTTTTGTTGGAACAGATTAAGACTCTTCATCCGGAATTAGTAGTATGGAATGGATTTGATGAAATGCTGTCAGCCGGATTGGTTATGGGCGCAGATGGTGGAATTGGTAGTACCTATAATTGCATGCCGAAACTGGCACATAAGGTATATGATGCTTTTGAAGCTGGGAATTTGAAAGAAATGCACCTATATCAGGCAAGAATGAATAAAGTAATTAAAACAATCTGTAAATATGGGGTTTTTGCATCAGTAAAAGAAATATTGGAAATGGATGGTTTTGCTTTTCATGGGGTACGCAAACCTTTTACTCCAATGACAGAAGAAGGAAGAAAAGAGCTTCGTAGGGTATATGAAGAAATAATTATTCCAAATAGGTAGAGCGAAGTAAAACACAATAGAAAACAGTAAAAACTAATAATGTGTATATAAAAGGAGGTCTTTTTATGAAGAAAAAAATTTTAGCTGCAACTCTTGCATTATCAATGGCAATTGCAACAATGGGGACTGCAATGTCAGTATATGCGGCAGATGCGACAGAGAGCGGTACATTAAAATTAGTGCTTTCTACAAATGATGGATCTACAACTGATGACCGTGTGCCGACACCATGGATGAATCATAATCTGGCTACATCCCTGATGTTCAGAAATCTTTTGATTGCTGACAGCTCTTTACAGGAAACAAGTCCGGATTTGGCAGAAAGTGTAGAAGTAAGTGATGATGGATTAACATATACCATTACTATGAAAGATGGAGTGAAATGGTCTGATGGTGAAGATATTACTGTGGATGATGTAATCTGGTCTATAAACATGGTTCAGGAAGCAGCCAGAAAAAATAGTATTTATTCCGCTGCTTTTGGTAATATTACAGATCTTACCGCAGATGGAAACGTAATTACAATGAAACTTGGTACACCGTATGCACAGATGAAAGATATTTTGGCTCAATTTTCTATTTTACCCAAACATTGTCTTGAAAAAGAAGATGGAGAATCTATAGATTCCTGTTCTTATTGGACTGCTCCTGTGACTTCTGGATATTATACGGTAGGTGAATTTAATACAGGGAATTATTTTACATTAGTTCCGAATACTTATTATGAGGGAACTGCACCGAAAATACAAAATGTAACAGTTTCTTTTGTATCGGATTTCTTGACAGCTGCACAGTCTGGATCTGCAGATTTCCTTTATGGAAATGCTTCTGATTTGGTAGATGGAATGGCGCAGTTGGATAATTACACTTCAATTCCAGTTGATGTATTGTTTTATAAATATTTTATTTTTAATATGAAGGGAATTGATGGTAAAGAAAATGAAGCAATGCAGTCTGTAGATGTTAGAAAGGCACTCATTGAATGTATTGACCGCGCTACTTTGGCAACACTTTATCCAAATGCTACAGTTATTAACAGTGGTGTGCCAAATAGTGATGAAGCATATAACGGATATGAATATGCCTTTGATGCGGAGAAAGGAAAGGCAGATTTGGAGGCTTCTGGATATGACATGAGCCGTCCTTTGAAAATTTGCTATTATAATAATGATCAGACCAGTATTGATTTGATTAATACTGTAGTTTATTATCTTGAGCAGGCAGGACTTACTGTTGAAGCAACTTTATCAAATGATGGAACTACAGATTTGTTTACAACTAGGGATTATGATATAGGCTTTAAAGGTTTAAGTAGCTTCTCTATGAATGAGTGGTATGCAGAGTATATGAGCAATAGTGCAACCTTTGCCAATATTTTCGGCGGAGATACACAATTTGACGAGGCTGTTTCTGCATTGAGTGCAGCAAATACTCAGGAAGATAGAGATGCGGCACTTGATACGCTTCAAACTTTAGAACAGGAAAATCTTTATAAGGTTCCTCTTTTTACAGTAGGTAATTATGTATATCTTAGTGACAGTGTAGAGCTTCCTGATGGTGTGGAGTTTTGTAATCCACTTTACACTTGTGATATTGATTATGTAGACTGGAATGTAAAATAATAAAAAAGATAAAGAGAAGTTAGGGCAAATGGATAACTGGAGAGGGGAATCTGCAGAATATTGCGGTTCCCTTCTTTCGATATAGTTTGCAGGATTGGAGCAAAACTTATGATTAAATATATTTTAAAAAAATTACTACAGATGATTCCGATGCTCCTAGTGATTAGCTTAATCGTTTTTCTGGGATTACGTGCCACGGGTATTGATCCTATTACCTATATGGTAAGTATGGAAGTGCAGGCGCAGTCTCCGGAAATTGTGGAACAGCTTCGGGAAAATTTAGGGTTAAATGATCCTCTGATCGTTCAGTATTTCAATTGGCTAAAACAAATTGTCACCGGTGATTTGGGCTATTCTTTTGGTGGACAGAGTATAGCTTCAATTGTAGCAGTGCGATTGCCATATACACTGGAATTGTCTGGATATGCGTTGGTTTTCAGTACAATTATTGGTGTGGCCATTGGAATTTTCAGTGCAGCAAGACAAAATGGAGTGGTGGATTATGTGGGAAGAGTTTTTGCAGTTCTCGGTCAGGCAGTGCCACAGTTTTTAGTTGGAATTATTTTGATACAGATTTTTTCTATCAAGTTAGGTTGGTTCCCTTCCGCAAACCGAGTCAGTCCAGATGCAACTAATAAAATATATGATGCGTTTATTCACTTATTTTTACCAGTACTGACGCTTACCATCGGTATGGTAGCGGTGTTGATGCGATACGCTCGAAATACTATGTTGGATGTGATGAATAGTGATTACATCCGTACAGCCAGATCAAAGGGAATTCCAGAGTGGAAGGTTTATATGAAACATGGCTTTCGGAATGCCATGAAACCGGTATTGATTATTGTTATGTTTAGAATTCCAGTGTTGATAGGTGGATCAGTGGTTATTGAGTCAGTATTTTCTTATCCTGGAATTGGATTGACAATGACTAATGCCATTGTATCTAATGATTATCCAACTGTTATGGTTATTACATTGATTATTGCAGCAGTAATGTTGATTTGTTCTTTTATGGTGGATGTCTTAAACGCGCTGCTAGATCCGCGTGTACGATTAAGTGAATAAAGGGAAGAGGGGTTATATGGAAAATACAAAGACAGTAAGTATTAAAAAACAGAATAAAAGTGCGGCCTCTTCTCTAATGAAGAAAAACATTCGTAAATTTATGAGAAACAAGCTGGCGGTTCTGGGACTGGTTATTGTAGTAGCCATGACTGTTGCTAGTATTATGAGCATGGTATTGAAAGTGGATTATTCTACACCAGATTTGCAAAATATGAAAGTAGGGCCTGGTACGAATGGGCATATTTTAGGCACAGATACTATTGGAAGGGACTTATTTGCCAGAGTGTTGTTTGGGGGATGCTACTCTATTTTTATTGGCGTATTTTCATCAATAATGTCTGGCATTATTGGAGCAGTATTAGGGGCAGTTGCGGGATATTTTGGAGGTCGAGCAGATAAATTTTTGGTTAGGGTATCTGAATTGTTTCAAACTTTTCCCCAACTGGTACTTGTGATGATGCTGGTGGCTATTTCTGGCACAAGGGGAATGGCAAATATCATTATGATTTTTACTTTTACGGGTTGGATGACCACTTTCCGTATGGTAAGAAACGAGTTTATGAGTATCAAGTCGGAAACCTATGTCAAAGTTTGTGAGGCTTTTGGGATGGGAAGAATTAATATTATGTTTAAGCAGATTCTTCCAAATGTAATGACTCCAATCATTGTATCTACTACAACTAATGTGGCAGTATATATTCTTCAGGAAGCTACATTAAGCTTCATTGGACTTGGAATCTCTGACCAGACACCTACATGGGGAAATATTCTAAATGCTGCTAAAAGCGTAGCTGTAGTGACAAATCAGTGGTGGATATGGGTATTTCCGGGATTAGCAATTACGTTATTTGTACTTGCAATCAATTTTCTGGGGGATGGTATCCGAGATGTCATGGATGCAAAACAGCAGTAAGGAGGAACTTCATGGATAATCAGAAAATTATATTAAATGTTGAAAATCTTAATACAACGTTTATATCTGATAAAAAAGAAATTAAAATTGTAAAAAATGTTTCCTTTCAGGTAAAAAGGGGAAAGGCACTTGCTGTTGTAGGAGAATCTGGCTGTGGAAAAAGTGTGACCATGAATTCTATCATGCGTTTTCTGGGGAAAAATGCGATTGTGAAAGCAGACAACATTCAGTATAATGCATTGCATGATGGAAAAGTGACAGAGTATCATCTTGAAAGTATTACCAAACCAAATGGATCAGAAATGCGTTCATTAAGGGGACCGGATTTAGCCATGGTCTTTCAGGACCCTATGTCAAGTCTGAATCCTGTCTATAAGGTAGGAGATCAGGTAGCAGAGGGACTTTTACAGCATAATAAAGGAATGAAAAAAGCAGAGGCAAGGGAAAAAGTTTTGGAAATGTTCCGTAAATTGGGAATTCCAGATCCAGAAGAACGTATTGACTGCTATCCGCATCAATTTTCAGGCGGTATGAAACAGCGAGTGGTAATTGCGATTGCCATGATTTGTAATCCAGAACTAATTATTTGCGATGAACCGACTACGGCACTGGATGTAACTATTCAGGCCCAGATTATGGAGCTTCTTAAATCTCTTCAGGTAAACGAAGGAAAATCTATTATTCTGATTACACATAATATGGGTCTTGTAGCAGAAATGGCAGATGAAGTCTGCGTTATGTATATGGGACGTGTGGTAGAATTTGGAAGTCTTGAAGATATTTTTGATCATACCAGTCACCCTTATACAAAAGCTCTTTTACGCAGTGTGCCGGTGCTTGGTTTGGGTGATAATCAGAAGTTGGAGACGATTCCTGGAGTTACGCCAAACCCAGTTGACTTGAAAGAGGGATGCGAATTTGCTGATCGTTGTTCTGAATGTATGGAAAAATGTCGTAGAGGAAAAATTCCAATGTTTGAAGTCAGTATCGGGCATAAAGTTCGTTGTCTGAAATATGATTCTTATCCGGAGGTGAAATAAAATGGAAACGGAAAAGAAGGAGGTAATTTTTAAAATCAAAAATCTGAAAACCTGGTTTCCTATTAAAAAGGGGCTTATGAAAAAAATAGTAGGGAATGTAAAGGCTGTGGATGATGTCAGCATTGAGGTGTATAAAGGAGAAACACTGGGAATAGTAGGAGAATCTGGCTGTGGAAAATCAACCTTTGGAAAGACTGTTATGATGCTTGAGAAACCTACAGACGGAGAGGTTTTATTTAATTATAACGGTGAGTATAAAGATGTTACAAAATTTACTAAGAATGAAATGTTTGAGTTCAGAAAAAAAGTACAGATGGTTTTCCAAGATCCATACTCTGCATTGAATCCGCAGAAAAAGATTTATACTTCTTTTGAAGAACCCTTAAAAACGCATGGGGTGAGTTCTGTGGAAGAACGGGAAAAAATTATGAATCGTGTATTGAAAATGGTTAATATTCAGCCGGATTATCTGATGCGTTTTCCACATGAATTTTCTGGAGGACAGCGCCAGCGTCTGTGTATTGCAAGAGCACTGGAAGTAACACCGGAAGTTCTTATTTGTGATGAACCGGTATCTGCACTAGATGTCTCAATTCAGGCACAGGTACTGAACTTGATGAAAGAAATTCAGAAAGAGATGAATCTTACCTATCTGTTTATTGCTCATGATCTTTCTGTTGTTCAGTATATGTCGGATCGTATCATGGTTATGTATCTTGGAAAAATTGTGGAAGTAGCAGATTCCAAAGCTTTATATGATGAGCCATTACATCCTTATACAAAGGCTCTGATTTCCGCAATTCCTGTAGCAGATATACATTACAAAAAGAAACGCCAGGTACTGGAAGGAGAAGTACCTAGCCCAATTCACAAACCAAGTGGTTGTGCATTTCACAATAGGTGTCCTTACTGCATGGATATCTGCAAAAAAGAAGATCCTGCTCTTCGTTATCATGGAGCAGACGGACACATGACTGCGTGTCATTTATATGATGGAAGTGAGGTAAATGCATGATTTATACAGATTTGAATAATCTTGAACGTTATCTTGGAATGAGAAAACATCTGGATACAGCGATTCATTATATTAAAGAACATTCTCTGAATGATCTGAAAAAGGGATGCAATGAAGTTGATGGTGATTTTGCATTTATCAATTGTTTTGAATACGAAACATTACCGGAAGAAAAAACATTCTTTGAAGCTCATGAGAAATATGCCGATATCCATATGGTGATTTCCGGAGAAGAAAAGATGGGTGTTAGTGATATGTCTCTGATGACAGTGACAGCAAAAGATGAAGAAACGGATTCCATTGAATGCCATGGTCCGGTTGAACATTACATGGATTTGACACCTGGAAAAGTGTTGATCGTATTTCCTGAAGATGCTCATAAAGTGAAAATTATGAAAGATCAAGTTACACAGGTAAGAAAAGCAGTTGGAAAAGTACTGGTTACAGAGTAAATAGAAAAGGGATATAGGAAAGAATAGGAGGACTAAGAAGATGAAGGACATTACAAAATATCAGGGAATTATTCCGGCTTTTTATGCATGCTATGATGACAATGGAGAAATCAGCCCGGAGAGAGTAGAAGCTCTTATCAGACATCTGATTGCAAAAGGCGTGAAAGGTGTTTATGTAGGCGGTTCTTCAGGAGAGTGTATTTATCAGAGCGTTGCAGACAGAAAGCTGGTTTTGGAACATGTAATGAAGGCGGCAGAAGGAAAATTGACAGTGATTGCACATGTGGCATGCAACAATACTGCTGACAGTAAAGAACTGGCAGCACATGCAGAGTCACTGGGTGTTGACGCAATTGCTGCAATTCCTCCGATTTATTTCCATCTGCCAGAGTATGCGATTGCAGAATACTGGAATGATATTTCCAGTGCGGCACCGAATACAGACTTTGTAATTTATAATATTCCTCAGCTTGCAGGAGTAGCCCTGACTATGCCTCTCTTCCGCGAAATGAGAAAGAATCCGAGAGTAGCAGCAGTGAAAAACAGTTCAATGCCTGTACAGGATATCCAGATGTTTAAAATGGAAGGCGGAGAAGGCTTCGTTGTATTTAACGGTCCGGATGAGCAGTTAGTATCAGGACTTGCTATGGGAGCTGATGGAGGTATCGGAGGTACTTATGCAGTAATGCCGGAACTTTATTTAAAAATCAAAGAGCTGACAGATGCTGGAAAAGTAAAAGAAGCCAGAGAAATCCAGTATGCAGCAGATGCGATTATTTATGCAATGTGCGAGTGTCATGGAAATTTATATGCGGTTATGAAAGAAATCCTTCGTATCCGTGAAAACCTGAACATTGGTGGCGTAAGAAAACCATTACCGGAAATCATCCCGGAAGATATGGAACAGATTAAAAAATGTGCCGGAATGATTGACGAAGCGATTAAAAAATACTGCTAACGAAGAATCGTAACTGTTCAATATTTTCGCAGCTACCCCCAATTATAAAAAGGATGGACTGATTTATGAAGACATTTCTGAGTGTTGACAGGAGGCTTTTGAATCCCCAGGCAATAGAAAATGTGGAACTGAAAGTAGCAGTTCCGACAAAAGATACAAAAAATAATCCGCTATTCATTCAGGACATGCCTTGGGAAATCAGGATTGATAATGGATATCCCAATGTGATTTATGATAGCAGAGAACAGATTTTTCACTGCTATTATACATTATTTATAGAAGATAAAGATACAGAAGGTACTACTTTGCAGGAGCGTACACAGAGAAATTACAGACCAAGAATGGATCGAGTGACTTCTCTGGCGTATGCCCACAGTAAGGATGGAATCCACTGGGAAAAACCTTCGCTTGGTCTTGTAGACTGGCGTGGAAGCAAAAAAAATAATCTTTTGTTCCGATATGCGCATGGAACAGGGGTTATGCTTGATGAGCAGGATAAGGATGCCGGACGCAGATTTAAAATGGTGACTAAAGTTGATGTTCCGGGACATGGAGCGCATATGGCGGTTGGTTTTTCTAAGGATGGAATTCACTGGGGAGAATTGATTCCCTGGCCGGAATATAATCCACAGGCAGACAGCCATAATTTTCCATTCTGGAATGAAGAAGAACAATGTTATATGTTAATTTCCCGTATATGGAAAGACGGAATCCGTGTGACGACCATTAGTCATAGCCAGGATTTTATCCACTGGAGTGAACCTATAGAAATGCTTCGTGGAAGAGGATATGAAAACCAGATTTATTCTATGCCCGTATTTAAAGCACAGGATCTGTATCTGGGTCTGGCATCTATAATTCACGAAGGGGACAGAACAAAAGAAAACTTTGACTGTGTGGATTGCGAACTGGCCTGGTCTGCGGATGGTAAGAAATTTGACTTTGAAGCAATGGATCAGCCGGTAATTCCAAGAGGCACCGGACACTATCCGGATGGAGAATTTGATAATTCCTGTATCTATGCGTCATCACCTGTGATAGATGGACAGAAAGTATGGGTCTACTATATGGGTGGAAATGGACAGCATACAAATTTCCGGGAATCTTCACTGGGAAGAGCATACTGGGAAGTGGATAAATTTGCCTGTTGGACAGGAAGAAAAGAAGGCATTGAAAGCATTCTGACTACAACTACGTTGACTTTAAGCGGAGATTATGTAGAAGTGTTGGCAGATGTAGTTGATACAGAAAAAGACTGGGAGCTTGCAGCTTCTGTTCATCCGGTCTGGACAGAAAATGCTTATGAAGGATTGAGAATAGAAGATGCTGTGGCAGAAAAATCCGGCCGATGGATTCGTATTTCATGGAAAGGGGAAAAACTTCCGGACAAAAGCGGATGCATCCGATTTAAATTTCAAAATTTGAAAATCTGGGCTGTCCGTGGAGAGATGGAATATAAAGGTCATCGCCTCTGGGAAGGCGCAGATATGGAAAACGAAGGAATGTAAATAAAAAAGATATATTAATATCCTGGCAAATAAGAGACATTTAAGTTTCATACCTGTCAGGATATTTTTAGTTTATTCTACTCATATTTAAACTCTCCGCAATGGAGAAATCATATACAGACGGATTTTTCTACAGTTTCTGAGAAGCGAGATAATAAGCCCCCAGAAGTCCGGCAGAATTTCCAAGTTTTGCGCTTGAAATCTGTACATGTGCAAAGCTGGACATAACCATCTGTGGGATTCGTGCGTGAATTTGTTCCAGAATGTAAGGCTGAACCATAATACCACCACCGAGAACTATGCTGGAAGGATTAAAAATATGAATCAGAGTTGCAAGACCAAGTACGATTTCATCAATCCATTTGCTTACAACTTCTTTGATTTCTGGGTGTTCTAAATTAGCAAAAATTTGACGGCCGTTGGTAAGAGACGGGTCTACAGCGGAAACCATTTTTACCAGAGCAGTGGCGGAAGCGTAACGTTCATAACATCCGTCAAATGGGTCTGTGCCGGCGAGTTTTTCTTCTGCGTGGGTAATGATGGCACCAAATTCTCCTGCTGAGAAAGAAGAACCATGGTAAACATGTCTGTTTTCAATGATCGCTCCGCCGATACCAGTTCCGTAGGTAAGGCAGAGAAAAGAATCTTTTCCTTTTCCGGCACCGAAGATGGCTTCTCCGAGTGCTGCGCTGTTGACATCGTTTTCTACTGCGACAGGAACATGGAAGCGTTCCTGAAGGACTTTCTGAAACTGTGTGTCCGTATAATCCGGGATATTGCTGTTGGCATAAATAATATACCCATCTTCAGGATTTACCTGTCCTGCGGTACTGATGCCAATCGCATCGAAAGGAAGATATTGTTCCGCAAGACTGCAGACAGTATTTAGAATATGTGGACCGCCTTTGAAAGCTTCTGTCGGGCATTCTTTAGTTTTTTCGAGATGTCCGTCCTGGCAGATTCCGTATTTGATCGCGGTTCCGCCAATATCAAAGACCAGAATTTTCATAAGAGACTCCTTTCGTTTTTGAGTTTGGTTTTGTGGTATGTTTTTGTTTTTCATAATATCTTTCTTTGAGTATAGCATATGGAAAATGGAAAGTCATTACAAAATGAAAAAAATAGTTTCATAAAAAATAATGATATAAAATAATTTTCAATAACAGGATAAATATACACCATTCTGCCGCAAGAGGAAGCCGTGCATGGAACACCGCATGTGCAGTGAGATTGATGTTTTCCAGTAAATTCGTTTTTAAGTCATTTGACTTTAGAACAGACGAAATTGTACCGGGTAACACCGCTTCTGAGTTTGGATGCTATTATCTGGATGCAAATGAAGCAGTGAAAGCAGAATCCAATAATAGTGAAAACACGTTCTAATATATGCTTGATACGTAACAATAGATGTGTAAGACTCTTATTATAATTGCAAGTAATATCAGAAGAGGACAGGAAGCTGTTTTCGGATATTGTGGATTATAATAAGAGTTTTTATGTATTTTGAAACAGGAAAGGAAAGAAATATAAATGAAATTATTGATAGTACGTCACGGAGACCCTGATTATACCATAGATTCTCTTACAGAGAAGGGATGGAGAGAGGTTGAGTTTCTCTCAGAGAGATTAACAAAACTGGAGATCAGAGACTTTTATGTTTCACCGTTGGGAAGGGCAAAGGATACTGCTTCCCCTACCCTGAAAAAGATGAACCGAACAGCCACAGAATGCGACTGGCTGCGGGAGAATGGCACAGGCTACTGCCCATATTGTGGTATCAGTGGAATACAGGCTGGCGCCTGAACACAGATTTCCGGTACCGTTGGAGGATTGTTATGCTGCAACCAGGGAATTATATACTAATCAGCTGATCATAAATACAGATCCTGAGGAAATTACAATTGTAGGTGATAGTGCAGGGGGAAATCTGGCAGCAGCAGTATGTCTCTTGGCAAGAGACCGGGGCGAATTTATGCCCAGACGCCAGATTCTGATTTATCCGGCACTGGGAAACTGTTATACAGAGAAATCTCCCTTTAGATCTGTGCAGGAAAATGGCAGTGATTATCTTTTGACTGCTGTAAAAATGGAGGATTATCTTAATTTGTATCAAAGTTCACCGTCAGATAGAAATAATCCATATTTTGCTCCGATTGTTGAAGAAAATCTTAAAAATCTTCCGGAAACCCTTATCCTTACAGCTGAATATGATCCTCTCCGTGATGAGGGAGAGGCATATGGAAAGAAGCTGCGGGAAGCCGGAAATCAGGTGGAAATCCGTAGAATAAGCGGTGCATTTCATGGATTTTTTGCGTTGGGATTTAAGTTTTTGCATGTGCAGGAAAGCTTTGGATATATTAATCAATTTCTGAATGCAAGCTATGAAAAAATTCTGCATCTGAGTATAAATGATGAAAAGATAAAGTGACCGGAAGGCGAAAAATATGAGAACAGAATATTCTAATTGGAGAAAACTGGATAATGCAGCTCTGGCATTTCCGCTTGTAACAGGGGAAAATGATACAAGAGTTTTTCGTTTTTACTGTCAGCTGAAGGAGGAAGTGGACAGTGATATTCTTCAGCAGGCTTTGGACAGAACTATGGAGAAATATCCATTGTTTCAGGCAGTATTGCGAAAGGGTCTTTTCTGGTTTTATCTGGAGCACAGCCATATCAGGGCATTGGTAAAACCGGAGACAGAGCCGCCTTGCAGCCGTCTGTATATTCCAGACAAAAAATCCCTGCTGTTTCAGGTGAGCTATTATAAAGAACGAATTAATTTTGAAGTGTTTCATGCGTTGACAGATGGCACCGGAGCCATGCATTTTCTCCAGGAGCTTGTACAGAATTATCTCATTCTGGCCCATCCAAAGGAGAATTTTCCGGAGATAAGAAGGGAGAAGAAAACAGGTCGCGGAAACATAGAGGAAGATAGCTTTTCCCAGTATTATTCTTCAGATATTCCCAAGAACAGGGAGAAGAAAAAAGCAGCTGTAAAGCTGAAGGGAGAGAAGCTGGTCCATTCAGATATGCATATCTCGGAAGTAGTTCTTTCTGTAAAAGAGGTTCATCAGAAGGCCCGTTCCTACGGTGTGTCCATAACAGTGCTACTTACAGCTGTGATGCTCTGTTCTATCCGTGAGGAGATACCAAAGAACCAGCAGAAGCGTCCGGTGACATTGATGATACCTGTAAACCTGAGAAATTATTTTCCGTCTCAGTCCATGACAAATTTCTTTGGATGGATTGAGGTTGGTTATACTTTTTCTGATACAACAACCTTTGAAGAAGTATTGGCGGATGTAAAGCTGCAGTTTGAACAGGAACTGGAAAAAGATAAAATAGCCATGCATATGAATGACTATGTAAGGATTGAGAAAAATATATTTGTCCGTGCCGTTCCTCTGGAAATTAAGAAATATTTTCTGATGATTGGAGCGAATCTGGGAAGCAGAAGTATTACTGCTGTTTACTCTAATATTGGTATTATACGTCTTCCTGAGGAGTATAGAGAATATATCCGGCATTTTGGGATTTTTGCCAGTACGAATTCCCTGCAGATGTGTTCCTGCTCTTATGGAGATGAGATGGTGCTGGGATTTACTTCCAAAATACCGGATGACAGTATTCAGAGAAACTTCCGGAGAATGTTAAGTGAGGAGGAAATTCCCCATAGAGAGTTAAAGAACGATTTTCCCGGCTGCGGCGAACAGCAGAGACTGGAAAGAAAAGAAAATCAGAGGATTGTGCAGACCTTTAGTTTTCTGTGTCTGGCAGTTGCTGCTCATATCTGTGATTGCCATTTTGTAGGATCGGTTTACCGGATGGAGAGGCTGGTCTGTGGATTTTATTCTTCCTTTTGGAGTTTTGTCGGTTCAGTTTTCTGTTCCGGTGATTGCAAGAGTAAACCGTCTGAAACGAGAAGAATATCTGTTTTATCTTGTGCAGGCATTAGCATTCTGACACTGGCAGCATTGTTTATTTTCTGCAAGAAGGATACCTTACGGGAATTTCATAAAAAGCTTAGGATGTAAGAAAAATACAGGGAAGAAAATAGAGGTTATTAGCAGTTAAATATAAATTATAGAATTATATAAGCACATGTTGTTGAGTTTTATAAGACATTAGAGTAGTATATTATACTAGGGGTTGATACTTTGTGTAAATATTATTCTATACATGAATTTTCAAAAATTATAGGCGTATCTGCCCAGACATTACGAAATTGGGATGCCAATGGAAAACTTCATCCGCATCATACTACAGTAAGTGGCTATAGATATTATTC
>SKEP01000495.1_pt1 | contig 25275 bp, 40 predicted proteins | sample 4826901 | NCBI WGS metagenome assembly SKEP01 (sample SAMN11008806, study PRJNA524170) | human gut metagenome | biome: Human fecal sample; material: Feces; isolation source: fecal sample from pouch patient p4, p43, p49, p54, p55 | host: Homo sapiens | place: Israel: Tel-Aviv | collected 2014-03-20
CCCATGACGTGTAAACCTCATACTGGGGATCCCACGGCACATTCCCTATTTGCCCGGCCTTCTCCAGTCCAACCAAGATCGCTGAGTAATAAGCGCCGGGTACCGCTGCGGTCCAGTCGCACATGTACTCCTGGTTGAAGAGTGCCAGCCCTTCCTCCTCTCCACGTTCCGCCTGCATCTCGCGAAGCTCCTGCGCAAGCGTTTCAGGCGGAATGTGCCCAGTAATATCGGCACTAAGGTGATCACAAAACCAGTTTTCAGGATCCTTTAATCCTCCCTGGAACATTTTGTAGAAATGGTTTTTACCGCGGGGCGTGGAGACAAAAAAAGCCCAGCCGCCGTTATCAGCCAGTATCGGTCGTAAATATGCCCACGCAGAGGGGTTACTTAGTGCCCATTCTGAGAAAACAATCCCGACATGACCTGAACCAATGAGAGCACCGTAGTTGTCGCTGCCGAATGCCTGCCATGTGGAACCGTTTATGAACTCGATCATCATCTCGTTATCGAGCGTTTTTCGTCTCAGCTCATGAGGAAAAGCCTCATCGATACGCAAACGCCCGGTTCGCGGGTTAATAGCCTTCCAGATAGCCTTTCTTACCTGGTTAGCTTGCGGCAGGCTATGGGCATAGTTTCCAACGCGTTCGAACGCCTTACACGCGGTCATGTGCAGGCTGAAATCATCTTTCCCGTAACGGCGAGGCCAGCAAAGCGCCGCTCTTTTTTTTCCACCCTGAATTTCAGCCCATGCCCTTCGCTGATGTGGGCGGGGAGTCCAGTTGTTCGCCGGGAGAATAATTTCTGCCATTTATTCACTTCCTATTCACTCTACTGGATAAAATGCCGGGGTTTTTCTCATTAAATCGATTAACCAGGCAATTGAAACGCCTGGCTATTCTTTTTCGTTGAAGTGCTTTACCTTGACGGTCATTTCCAGATCACCCTCAACAGATTTTTTTTCCACCAGCCCAAGCTCGCGAGCAATGATGTTGGCGTTAAGCAGATCAGCGGCAGCGCCAGAAAATTTCTGCTCATAGATGAGGCTTTCCACTCGTGTAGTGATCGGGAGTAAATCTTTTTTCTTCGCGTATGCTTCCCACGTCTTCCGGTCTATATCGAGGAACAGGAACAAGCCGCTAAGCGTCATAGCACGCATTTTTGGGAGTCTGGCTTTAGTGATTGTCCCCTGAAAACTAAATGCTTTGGTTTCCCACAGAGGGTGTTTTTCCACCCAGTCGAAATATTCACAGCAGGCATCCCACAGCTTTTCAGGATCAGAGAACTTTGGGTTTCTCCCGTGCTTGCTGCGTGCCAGCCAGAATTTATTGCCCTTTGGCGCTGCCATATCTCATTACTCCGTGTTACGACGGGTGTATTTCCGTTTCTGCTGAATTTCTTCGGGATCGCTTTTTGGCTCTTCAATTTTTTCATCGTGTGGTTTTTCTTCCGGGTAAAGCGACAGGAATGCATCCACGACAGATGTGACAATGTCTTTAGCTGCCTGCGTTCCGTCCGAACCGCCGGGCCAGCCAAAATTTTTAGCCAGAACAGCGCCAGCACTTTTGACGATCTCCACCTGAATGCTGGTGTCCAACTCATGCAGTTTTTTCACTGTTGTCTTCCTCTTCAGGGATGAGGCCCATAGCGGTCATCAGGATTTTCAGTTCTGGTGCGTCACCGTTTTTTACTGCGCGTAAAATCACACGGTCAGAATTTCCGTTCGCGTAAGCAGCTGCGCCATACATGGCTGTATTCAGGTGCGCTTTAAGAAAGCGGGCTTTCATCAGCTCCAGGAGTTTTTCGGCTTCTTCGTCATTAAGGGTGATCATTTGTTACTCCGTTTCTGGTGTTTACTGTCAAGGCCACCAGGGGAGATGGCCTTTGCGGAAATTACTCAACGATGTTCCAGTCTTCGGCTAGGACATCAGTCTGACTAGCCAGCCACGGCACTAATTTATCGTCCGCTGTTTTCATGGCAATATACGGCAGTTGTTCCGGAGCGCGTTTCGGGTCTCCCTGCGTCCCCTCCGGCAACTCAAAGACGCGACTGCAAAAGCAAGGAGTGTTGCCAGTGTGAACGGCTTCACTGTGCGGCTTAACATATGCCAACCACATCCCCTTACCGTTCCAGCCAGCGCGGGCAACTTTTTTACCCTTCTTGAGCGCTTCAATGGCAAGGCCGAAACTTAGCCCTGATACCGGACGGTAAGCCTTTTCGAATACCTCTTTCGGACTCCAGCTAACGTAGCCATCAAAGCGATCGGTGTTAGGTTTTCCGCCATCCAGATACTCAACCAGATAGCCTTCATCCGCGCCGTTCTCGTCGGCAGGAAGCTGCCAGCCGCGGAAAGCGTTATACTCGTGGCGGGTCATAGGGAACGCATTAATTAATTTGACGCCAATATGTTTAGTCATTGGTCTTTCCTCATTGGTTGGGTGTGAGAGTGTTTACTGCTTATTTCCACTGCAGTGCGTAGCCGCCATCAGAAAAGGCTTTACGCAGCTTCTCGATCACTTCATCGCTTTCGCTGTGGAATCCAGAATAGGAAAGGAAGTGTTCGAAGTTTTCCTCTTCGGTATGACCGCCAGAGTCATGCAGGCGCTGTTTCAGGGCGTAACCCATAAGCGGCCACAGCTCGTTTTCTGCATTTTCGATGGCTATCTGCTCACCAATTTCAGCGTCATCGTTTTCTGAAGAGGCTGAGTATGAGGGTCTGCCAGTAACAGCAAAACCATTTTTCGTGGTCAGTACGGCCCAACGGAGTACCTGACCTGATACGGAAACGTGTTTAACGATCTCTGTATTGACGATGTTTTCTTTAAAATCATCCAGCGTAACGCGGGCCGCGGTTAAACCTTTGGATTTGATTTGCTGCTCGATATCTTTGTCGCTCATGGTGTTTACTCTTTTGGTGGTTGTCGTGCACTCCGCAGCAGCAGAGTGATCATGTAGTTTTTGCTGTGGCGCCGGCAGGAGTCGAAAAAGCTTTCACGTTTGCTCATAGGGATTTTGTTTCCGGAAAACTTCTCCGCCAGCTCTGCCGTTGGGAAATAAATGCGACGTGAATTTCGTCCTGTTTCGTTGTGGGCGCGGAATATAAGATTGTCTTTAAGCAGACTGTCCAAAATAAAAAATACAGTGCTGCGTGACATACCGAGCGAATACATCACTTCGGCAGACGTTACCCCTTCCGAACAGGTGCGAATAAGCTCAAGCACCGCAATTTTTTTTCTGGTTAAACCCGACATAGGCGCAATACCTTCACTTCAGTCGTCACCTGATCGAGCAACTCCAGTTCGGTACCGTATTTGCCCTCCCATGTCTTTTGTCCGGCATGAATTGCCACGCCAAAACCGCCAGTGCGGTGATGTGCAGGGCAAAGAGGCAAGGTTCTTTTGTGATTTGCGCGCTGGCCGGCGCCCTGCCCGGTTCGGATGTGGTGAATTTCTGCCGGAGTGGAACCGAAACCGAGATTGCGACAGACAATGCAACCCAATTCGGCTACGTCTGACAGCCAGTCTTTATCGTCTTTAGTCATGGTGGTGACCTCAGGCCGCATAACTGAAAAGCTGAGAGGCTGCGTTTTCTGCTGCCTGCTGCGTTGGGAAGGTGCGGAACAGAATGAAGTTCCAGAGAACGTCGAGGACTGACTTATAAAGCTGGGAGAATTCAAGGTCGTCCATTTTGGCGAACGATATGGACTTTGGCTCTTTGCGGATGGTGCCATCAGGCATCTGATATTCGTTATAAAAACCAGCTTCGATGGTTACCCAAGCACGAAACGCCTCGAATGATTTAACAGCGCTGATATTCCCGGCGCGTTTTTCCGCCTCATCGCGAAGATATTGATCCGCCAGTTCCTGCAATGTGTCGCCGTGCCCGGCATAGTGGGCCACCAGCTGCACGTAACCACGAACCAGTTTTTTATCGGCTGGCGATATTGCACCGCCGGAAGGTTGCCAGTAATCAAATCCCAGATTCAGGAGGGCAAAAAATTTACGGTGAAATGCCGGGTTCCTTGCCTGTTTAAAATCCGCATACAAAATACCGCCCATGCGGACTTTTTTTTCTAAAAAATCGCGGGCGTCAGGCGTTGCCGGAATTAATACACCGCCAGGTGCTTTTACAAAAGAATACTGCGCCATTGGGTTCCCCTTTAGCGCAGCAATTGTTCAGAATTACATGGTGTTGGGTGTTCAGGCCAACGGGGTAATTATAGCATATTGCCGTCTGGTTTGATAATGGTATAACCAGTCAATTTAGCTAATTCAAACAACGCGTTAAGTGTCGCTACGTGTTCATCGGAATGGACAATTCTGGTCTTCTTAATCTTGCCATTTTCACACGTTATCAGTACATCACCATCGTCGGGGAGAAGGTCTCCTGCGTCTTTCTTATCAACCACTACCTCTCCCTCAACAACAATACTGTATAAAATTACAGTATATATACTACCAACTGACAGTGAGCGCAAATTTTTAAGAGCACGAATCGTTAAAAATCAACAATAAATCTGAAAATATCCGATTGAATTCAAAAGAAAACCGCCATTCCTGGCGGTTCTGTTTTATCTGGTATGGTTGTTCGCTATGCTGACAGTTTGGTTTCGTGCCACCCTCGCGTTACCCAGCATTGCGAATCACCAGCACACGGGCAGGAAGTTATCGGCAGCGACTCACCGCACTTTCCACACAGGCGTTTGCTGATTGACTTTATACGTCCGCGCACCCGCGCATCATCCTGGCGGATCAGCAACGCGATGTACTCGGCCATCTCATAGGGATCGCGACCAGGGCGCCGGGCGGCACAATTGCGCGCCAACATTTCCTGCTCCTGCTCATCCAACACCAGTTCAATTTTACGATTGCCGGCAGCGGACTGCCGCGCGCGCTGCGCGGCTTTGCGTTCTGCGGGGGATTTAGGCACCATTCACCTCTACGCATTGAATATTATCTACGCTTGGCGAAACGTCGTCCCAGGACCTCTTATCATCTGCAACTTTCATCGCCTTAATGGCTGCTTTGCACTGCTCCATACTCTGCATGGGAATCACCTGCATATTCGATGTATTGCTGCTGATGACGAAAATCAGGAAGATGTACGCCATCACTTCACCTCCTGCGGGGCGGCTGCGAGCATGGCGGCGCGGCGGTTTACTACCTCAATGAGCGCCTCTTCGGCATCACACAGGCAATCAGCGATGCCTCGGCGATCTCCGTCGAAGTCATTCAAGTCGAGGCGTATTCGCGCAACCTTCTGTATTGCGGCCAGCACATCATCCGGCACTACCGGCACCGGCTGCGCGTGGCGATAGAGCGGAGCTATGTTTCGCTCCAGGTCGGTAATAACGCTCCATATTGGGACTGACTGGACGCCTTGCTTCGCCATATCACGATAACTGTCGGCATACGCCAGCACAGGATTGCGATCCGGCTCGCTGTCCTCTACCGGCTGCGCTGGCGGCATATCTGGACCTTTGCGAATGGCTTTTGCCAGCTCAATAGGGTCATCGTAAAGCCAGTCTCCGGTGTCAGGGTGATTGGCTTCTGCCAGTTGGGCGGCCCACTCCAGACCGTCTTTGTGTCCCTGCAGGTAGTCAAGCGGCAGTTCAACCGGCTCGCTGTCCATTGCGGCCAGCGCCATGCGGGCCAGCTCTCGTTCTTCTGATGCGCTCGGCTCTGGTCCATTTCCCAGGAAAATTTGCTGTGCGCGCTCTCTGGTTATGGTTGATTTGGTCATTGGTTAGCTCCTTCTGCCTGATACTTTTCGAACCAGAACACTACCGGCGCGTTAGTTGGTTGAACCAGGCCGAATGATTCCGCTGTGCGGTAGCTTCTCGATGCCCGGCGAGTCACATCAACTTGAGTTGCAATGCGATTGCGAAAATCCTCAACCGTGCTGCACATTTTGAACAGGTTGCAGGGGATGCATGCCGGAACCATGTTGCTGACCGTGTCGTTTTCTGGTCTGTCCATTGCGTAGCCATTACTGATATTCCTTCGTACTGCTTCAACGTGGTCAGCGTGCCATTTATCGCCAAGCTCACAGCCACAGTAAGCGCAGCGCCCGCCAAACTTAATGCGCAGCTCTGCGCGCTGTTTTTTGGTCAGTGCCATCACTCAGCCTCCACCTTGATGCCAGCGGCGGCACGTTCAGCCTCGCTCTGTTCCCAAAACCACTTGTGAAGCGCCATAAGCTCTTCATCGAGCGGAGCATATTTGCGGTCGAAATAGGCCTGTGCGTCTTTCTCCGCTTCATCAGGCAATTCGCCTGGCCCGAAGAGCGTGTTATAAATCCACGCCAGCCCGTTTTTAGCATCGCCAGTGGCCTGCCATTCGATGATTGCAGCCTGCATAACCAGGATATTTTTCCCGATCAGCAGATCGAGCTGCTGATAGCGCTTACGGATATATTCGTTTTGCGCTTCAAGTTCTGCGTTGCGCTGCTGTGCCTTCTCCAGCGCCTCTACCAGCGCATCAACATAGCCAGCGGCACGGAGGGCAAACTCCGTGATCGATAACTCAGCGTCAGTTTCTTTCCCGTAGCTTTCGCACTCCGACACAACGGCAAAATAGTCAGAATCAATTTCGTTATCTGCCAGGTGGCGTAGCAGGTCGGCTGTCTGCTGCCCGTTTGCAATCAGCAGTTCGTTCCGCTGCGCCAGTTCGGTGATATCAGTCATCGCTGTTCTCCACTCCATAATCCGCAAAATACCCTGACGACATTTTGATGAATCTGTCCTCGGTTACCGTATAGGCCTTCCTGCCTTTTCTCTCTTTCCCCTCAGGGTCAATGAGGTGGCAGGCGTAGATAATCCGGCGCTGCCACTTTCCAGGCATCTCAGCGACAGACAGAACCTCAAGGATTCTTTTCCCTTCTGCATCAGCTGTGTAAACGGCCTGGTCTCCATAACCGCAATCAGCTGGCTCAAATGTCTTTCGGCAACCACCAATCCACCTTTCATCGGTGAATACATTTCCGTCCCATTGCTGATGGTCAGTGCATACGAAAATGAATGGGTAAACTGTTTCGAACCGATCACCGGCGCGAATGTCCAGCGTCTTGCTCATGCTGCACGCTCCGCCTTCTGCTTGTTGTATACGGCCCAGCTAAGGGCATCGAGTTTGCGCTGTCCGGCTTTGTCGAAGAGGTGAATGCCGTTTTTGCAGGCATGCTCAGCCTTCACTTGCTCTTCCAGTTGAGCCATTTGCTCATAGGTGAGCGTTGCCAGCTTCAGGCGGTTCCAGCCGAAGTTAGGGATACGGTTTGTCATTCTGATGCTCCCTTGCGCAGCGAGTCTGCCAGCCACTGCAAATTCATGATCTGCACGCCGATATTGCTGAACTTTTTCTCCAGGTGAGCGATAGCCTTCTCAACTCCGCGCGCCTCGGCTTCGGCCACGATGCGATCGGTGGCGGGGATTTCGATATCGTCAATTTCTGGAAGGATTTCTGACCATTGAGCTATTTCACCATTCAGGTGCCAGCCAGCAATTCCACTTGAGTTATCTGCAACACCGCGAACAGTTTCAATGGTTTCTCGCATCGCCACATTCTCCGCAGCCAGAAGCTTAAACGCTTTCGCCAGCGCCATAACCTTTGTCTCTTTGATAGACAGCTCGCCTGCGCTCTCCAGGGAAGCGATGAGCTCGTTTACTGTTGAGATGTTCATGCTGCCACCCATTCATTAATCAGCCAGATACCCAAGGCTGACAGCGCCGCGATCACGATAAACAACACAACAAAATTCAATGTCAGGGCGAAAACTCGCAACGTACGCCCGCTGTAATTTTCAAAACACTGTTTAAAAAGCTTTTTCATGTCCGTTTCTCCCGCCAAAAATTTAATCTCGCTTTGAAAAATTCCCGGTAGCTTTCCGGCGTCGCTGCAATCGACTCTACGATGAACTGCCGAGTAACTTTCTTCTCGAACAGCTGACGTATGAGTGCCGCGGCCCGCATGTCGTAGTGCTCTTTGATCTGGCACTCCTGCGGCCATTTGGCGCGATTAAGCGGTAAGCCGGGCGGCAAGTAATCTGATTGCCCGGCCATGCCTTATGCCCTCTTGTTCTTCGCTGACTCGATGTAATAACGGGGATCGACGCTGTTAAGCGTAAAGTGAACCACCGGCATATCGTCGTGACGGGTGATACCCACATAATTCGACGTGAACATGCCGAATACGCGATCGTGAAGTTCTTTCATCGTCACCTGACAATCTGGATAGTGCTTCTGGATTAATGCCAGAATGCCCTGGTAAGAAAGCGTTTTGCCTTTCATCACGGATACCAGCTGCTGCGCGGTGACTCTCCCGGCGTCCTGTTGTGCGTCGCTGGCCTGCAATGGGCGGATACTCTCCAGCACCAGACGGTGACGGCCAATACTGCCGACGCGCTGGCCCGTTTTTTTATCAAAATGCTCATTGGAGCCAGCAGACCAGACGGTCGCACCTTCGCTAAGGCGAACGTTTTTTTCACCTCTGGAATAAATCACGGTGCCGATGTGGGTTTTACGCCTGCGACCGGAAACCGTAGGGGCGATAATTTCACGCTTAATCGGTTTTTGCGGGGTGATGCCGGGTACAGGGGCCGGACGTGGCGCCGCAACGAACACGGAACGGCTACGGGCGCGCGCGCCGGCGTTCATGCGCCAGAGAATAACGGGGAGCCAGTTGCAGCCATCATCCGGTTTTACTGGTTTTGGGTAATTTAAATTCGTGGTCATTGGTCTTTCCTCGGTTAAATCGCGCTGGTCAGGCGCGGTTAAAATGCATCGGTATTGAATTTCTCAGAGTATTTACGGGGTTGTTTCCGGGGTTTCGCGGCCTCCAGTTGGATACGTGTTTTCTCTTTGCCAACATGCTGATCCATTGACAGAAAGTGTCCGTTTTTAAATTCCTGATAGATAATTGCGCCTGCGGCGCTGAAGCGGCTTTTACCCAGGATAATTTCAGCAACGCCAGCCGCCGGGCTTTCCGGGTTGTAAACCTCATCGCGGTACAGAAACATGATGCTGTCGGCGTCCTGCTCAATAGAACCGGAATCGCGCAGATCTGACATGACCGGGCGGCGCTGGGCCGCCGGGCGGGAATCCACAGCGCGGGAAAGCTGGCTAAGCGCGAACGTCGGCGTATGCAGACGCATAGCCATAGTTTTTAGGTTTCGGGATATGTGGGCGATCGCGAGGTCGTTACGCTCTGCCTTCGGTTTTTTAATCAGGCCAAGGTAATCGACAACGATCATTGCCAGATGCGGATACCGGCGCTTATGCGTTTCGGCAACGGCGCGGATTTGCTCAATCGTCAGATCGGTAGCATCAACGATCCAGATATCTCGCCCGTTCATGGTCTCCATGGCCGCTGTAAAGCGCGCCCAGTCCTCGTCCTGCATATCAAGGGGATTACGCAGGCGTGACACTGACATGTTGCCAGAACCCGCCAGAGAGCGTTCTACGATTTGCGCAGCGGCCATCTCCATGCTGAATATCAACGCGCCACCGCCGGCAGCGGTAACACCATCGACAATCTTCAGCGCAAATTCTGTTTTTCCCATGCCCGGACGCCCGGCGACGACAATCAAATCCTGCAGGTTGATTCCGCCGGTTGCATCGTCCAGTTCTTCGATCCCGGTTTTCAGGTTGCGGGTACCCTCTTCACCATCCATGCGCTTCTGCATGGTTTCCATGTACACCGGCAGTAACTCACTCATGTGTACCGGCTGCACGTCGCCAGTGTCGCCAGTCATATCCAGCAGCTGCGCCACGGCAGTTTCGACAACTTGATCGCGCTGTTCCTGGTTTATCGCATCACGAATACCATCCGCACCATCCTGAAGTAATTGCGCTATGGTTCTGCTTCGCCAGGCCTTAACCATTTTTTTGGCGTAGCCTTTGAGATTGATGATCGATGTCGGAAATTTGCAAATATCGGCGAGATTGGCCAGCGTTCCCTGTCCGCCGATGGCCTCGCTAATGTACATCATGTCAATTAAGCCGCCGCTCAACGCCTGCGCTTTGATAACACCGTAAATCTGCCTGTAGTATGCGACGCTGAAAGCCTCGCTCGGAGTGCTGGCAATCACATCAAAGGCATCAGGCGTGGCGCCGCCGTTCATCAGACAGCCAAGAACCAGACATTCCAGTTCCTGTGTGGAATACATCACCTGCATCATAAAGCGCCCTCCCTGGTCTTACGCAATGTCTCTGGTTTCATCAGATAGTCAAAGCTGGCGCGCCATCCGCCATTTTCACCAAAGTAAAAATCGGAGGCGTCAGCGCGGAATTTTTCGAAATAACCCAGAAATGCGCCCGTGGTTTTGTTTTTCATGTGGGCGGCAAGACGGGTGATCATCCGGCGGCGATCTGTGTCCAGTTCAGCAGCAGGCAGAACGTCAGCAAAAATTTCGTTGTAGCCGTTCATAACGGCTTCGGGATCAATATCGGTTTCGGTCACCGCCCATGCTTCAGCGTCAGCGAGATAACCATCAAAGCGGTTTACCCGGCAGATGTTCGCTGGCTTCGGCAGGCTATCGCCACGGCGGCGCCATGTGGCCAGCACCCAGCGGATAACTAACTGCAATTCGTCCAGGGTGTACCCTTCCCGGGTGGTGGTCGGCGACAGCATCATCACAAACGGTTTCAGGTCACGGCAGCGGGTACCAGTTTGCTCGTTGTAAAATTTCAGCGCTTTTTTAGCATCAGAATTAATTTTTTCTTCGCCTTCCCCCGTCTGGGGGTTAGGGGGATCTATATTCTCTGTAGTATTCTTTGTTGTAGTCTCTGTAGGATCGAAATGCGCTTTTGCTTCTCCGCCATTGTCACAATCCGCAATTCCCGAGCTACTGTTTCCGCCTTCCCCAATTGCGCTTTGCGCATTTCGGGAATTTACAGAATTACCAGTAATAATTTCATCAAGCCTGTCAGCATCAATGCGAAAATAAATTTTGTGCTCAAGCCTTTTATGGGTCTCAATCAACACACCACGTGAGGCGAGTTGCTTACGAGCAGTAACCTGTTCACGGTAACTGAGGCCCGTTTCCGTCTCTATCTCTTCAACGGATTTATAAATCCCAAGCGATGATGACTCTTTCCCCGAAAGGTAGAAAAACTGGCAGAACATCAGCACAGCATTGACACTTCCAAGGTATTTAACTAGTCCAGGATAATAAGCAACGGGATTACCAAAATCTAAAGCCAAATCAGACGGTCGCATTTAAACCTCCGATCTGCTGGAAATAGAATTGATAATTTTCATTCACGCCCAACGCAGGAAATAGCCCATGCTTGAATAAGTAATCTACCTGAGCCTGACCAAATATCGCTTTACCGGTTACTTGCTTAACCGCAGCGAATCTATGCCACTGCTCTATAGTTTTCGTGCCCTTAGCTGTATTGCATTCGCGGCAGCAGGCGAAAAGATTATCTAACCCATTGTCACCGCCATGATGCTTAGGAACGATATGATCGACAGTAAAGTTATTGCCATTCAGGGCATCACCACAGTAAGCGCAACGCCCATTGGTTTTCGCCAATACACGATGCTTTTTGGTTGCAGTTAACACTTTAGCCATAGTCAAATCCCCAGCGAGTCAGCCAGCTGGCGGCAGGCGATTTCGTATTCTTTCTGGGTGAGGCCCGCTTCCTGCAGGTCTGCTTTGCGCAGCTCGTAGCGTTCCCAGATTGTCAGCGCAGCAGCGCGACGTTCCTCAAAAATCGATTCGATATCTTCTATCGGGACTTGTACCCCGTTCCGGCGAAACCCGTTCCGCCAGGTGATGCGGTCTTGTGTTCTCATTGGTCTTTCCTCGGTACAGGTTAAACGCTGGTCAGGCGCTGTGTTTCTCGCATAGCTTGCAATGCTCTGGCGACTTGCTGCGGCCCGTCTCTGGCGTCGAGTAACAACGCGATAATCGCCGCGGCAAACTCACGAATGGCCACACAAATTAAATACTGGGTGGACATACCCAAGCGCGCGTAACGTTCTGCCGGCAGCGCCGCTTCCATTGCTTTGACCAGCGCCATAGTTTTGGCTCTCGCGGCTTTGGTCTCGCCTCGCAACCAACGAAAAATTTGTTGGCGGTTATTGTTGATTGCCCGCCAGTCGGCGTTTCCATCTGCATCTTCGATCTGGTGCAGCTTCAGCGAACCGGTATTACCACCAAGACGAAACCACATGCGGCTTATCTCGATAGCAACCAGCTCCTGCCCGCTTTCCGCTGCCCAGTTAAAGATCTCTCGTTTAAGTTCTTCGAGGTATTCCACTTCGAGCGTCTCCTGTCGCTGAAAATTGATTAAGCGTAATCAGATTTCGATAACGCCTGTAGTTATGCTTTAGACGTGTTTTGCTCTTCGTAAAAAGTAGGGTCGTACTTCAAGGCGCCCGCGGTTACATGCTCAAGTCGCGCAGCTCGCTTTTCAGGAACAACAGTCCCCCAGCGGGTTACAGCGACTTGAGAGATACCTAATGCACGCGCAACAGCGGTTTTAGTTCCAAAAAATCTGATAACAGTTTCGGTCTTCATAGTTTCCTCTCCTAACGTCAGTTAGGAACATAAATACTAACGAAAGTTATGTCAAGTTAACTTATATTATGGATATGAAAAAATTGACCTTTAACGATCGCATTACATCGAGACGGAAAGAGCTTGGTTTGACACAACAGCAGCTCGCCGATGCCGTTGGCATATCTGGCGTCAGCGTTTACAAGTGGGAAGCAGGTATTAACACCCCAAAAGGGCAAAATCTGTTTTCTCTCGCTGAGGCTCTTCGTTGCTCTCCGACATGGTTACTTAACGGTACCGATAGCGATGAACCGTTGAAGGCAGAAGAGCTTTTACCTCGGTTAGATGATCGCCAAAAGCTACTGCTTGATCTTTTTGATTCTCTACCTGAATCAGAAAAAGATAGACACATCAATGAGTTGAAACATAAAGTTGACGGATTCCAGCGATTGTTTGATGAGTTACTTTTGGTAAAAAAGAAAAAAAACACTCCAAAAAAATAAATTAAAGGCAATGTTTTCAATGCATTGCCTTTTTTTACACCTCTAATATTAACTTTTGTTAGTAAGAAACATTGCCAATAAAAATACCTTTGGTTATGCTTCACCACATCAACGACGCACTAACCACGCGGCAGTTGTTCAGAAACAGTTCTGACAGTCCGGAAAGACGGGCGCGAATTCTTCGGGTCGCCGACAGTACGATGACATGCGGGAAAGACCGCAACGAATACGAATTGCTGTGTGTAGTCTTGGCCCGGGCGCCCCGGGCATTTTTTTAACACAGTAAAGATTTATGCGACCGTTCAGTGAAAACTGAAGCCCTCGAAAAGAGGGACCCTGTGAGGAAAGACCAGTGAGCCTGACCAGCTCTGGCGCCGGGAAAGACCGGGAGGAAAGACCAATGACCAACGGGCATGACCAGCCCTGACAGCCGGGAAAGACCGGCAACCTTTAGATGGCAAAAGGCCCGCACAAGGCGGGCCAGTTACCCCGAACGGTGACCAAACCATTCGGACTTATCACAAGCGACCAAGCTTGTGATGAGGAAAGACCAATGCCGACAGAGTCAACACTGATCGGCTCTGAGTATACATCAACAAGGAGTCGCTATGGAAGCGCTTACCATCCCCGTAACTGTTTACGTTATGGCCACAACGAACCCATATCTACCAACGTCTTATCACTCATTCACCTGTGACATGTCACAGCAATACCCTGATCTGTATGTCCTCGTTACTACCAAAACAGTAGAGGTTGCCATTCCGGCTTTAGAGCCTATCGACATCATCGGGATGCAGGTTAATGCCTTGCGCGCAAGGAAAGAACAAATCTCAGTTGAAGCAGATATGCAGCTAAATGTTATTGAAGACCAGATCCAGCAACTGCTGTGCATCGACCACTCTCCGATCGAAGAAAGCGACGTACCTTTTTGAGGTTCCTATGACAAATAACCCATTCATCGAAAAAATAATTGATGCTGGCTTATCAGTATTTGAGCACGAAAATAATAGCGACTTTGGTTCAGGAACGATGCATATCACCATTATCGGCGGTGTTCGTCGTGTCGAGTTCTACCCTACCACCGGCACCGTTTACGCCAATGCTGAAAAGGGGAAATTCCCGGCATTCAAGCAGAAAAAAGCCGGGATTAATGTTGCTATCCGTCTAGCTAAATCCGGCGCCTGACCTGCGCCTGCAACCAAGAGGAAAGACCAATGACCATCTACAACGGCTTATTTGAGCCAAAAAAATCGGCTATTAAGGACTGCGGCGCCGTGCAGCTGGCGATCGCCGTCGAAGCACCTAACAAGAAAGTCGCTGAAAGTATTATGACCGGAAAACTCTGGGAGTCTTACCCGGCGAACGGAGACAACTATTTCAAACCTAAGCTGTGGGAACACATTGAAGGCCAGCCAGTGCCGGCAGTCGGCCAGTTCGATGAGCAGTTCGCCCAGAAAAACACCTTTGACGGTGAAAAATGGGTGGCTAACAGCGAGGATGACGGCGCCACCGAGTTGCCGGCAGGCGATGAAGTTATCGATCTGATGACGGTATCCCCCAGGGAGCGTTTTGCTGCTGTATTACTCTTCAGCAAATTAGAGATAAACGGCCAGCTCTATTCGCAGGTTGTAGATTATCTTGATGATCTGGATAACCACGACGAATCCCTAGAAGAGGATGACCGTTTTAATTTCAATGTGCTTTGCGCCCTGCACAATAACGAACCAGTGAAACATATGCACGTGGAAGGTCTGAACAATCTGATCCATGGCATCTTCTCCCATTTTGAAAACCAGATGCCGGGTAAAGCGGCTATTTCTCAATTTGTAAAACGCTGGCTTGAAAATCCAGGTAAACGCGAAGAAATGGTACCAGGCCAAAATTATACCCCCAGCACTGATAACAACGTTATAATCGCGCCAAAGCGTGGTTATAAACATACCTATGCAACACTGGATCAGGAGATCGCTGTTGCGCTGCTCCCTATCTCTCCCGACGCGCCAGTATTATCAGGCAACCTTCGCGACGCGGAGAAAATCATTGCAGACGATCGTGAGGATTTTAAACGTTGGTCTGCATCACTGCATGTCACACCGAACATACTCAAATATGACCGTGCCAGCATTTTCGGCGTAGTGCAGAACGTTCCGGCGAAAGATACTTACCATTTTCCGGAAAGTCTGCGCCGCCATATTACTTCATGGCTTGAAGCTAACGGCCGCTTTGAAGAAGACGAAGGCTCATCACAAAGACAACCGACATCGGAGCAAAATACCGCCTCAAACGTGGTCAAAAAAGAGGAAGTGCCGCCGCCGATTGTAACCGATACCCAGGCCAAACAGGCGCGTGAGACGCTCAACGATATGGGCTATGGCGTATATGCCTCTGGTGAAGGAGCAGAGCCAGAAGAGAAGTTGAGTGCAAAAGTAAAAACTATCGTTCAGGACGTTGATCAGCTTGTTGAACGAATTAACCGAGAAGAGAACCTGCCGAAAGCTTCCGAAGTCGTCCAGAGCATTAACGAAATGCAGGGGACAGAACGTGACAATCTGGAGCTATGGAAACGAGTTTTCAAAACTGATGAACGGTTTACTAAAGCCTTTACGCAGAACGGCGGAGGCACCTCGATCAATGGCACGTACTTAACGATGGTAGCAACGCGTGAGTTTGGCTTGAAAGGGAGCGGTTGGGGCGTCGATATTCTGGAAGAACGCTTTGATAATGGCGCACCTATTACACGTACAGTAAAAGGAGCTGACGGTAATAATACATGGGAACTGCTCCCTGATGGTAATGGTGGTTTCCTCACTGAAAAACACCATGTGATAAAAATTAGGCTGTGGTACCTGGTAAACGGTGTTCGTGGTGAAGAATACGCCTACGGCTGCACTCCCTACATTTACGGAAGTAAATACGGCCCTATCTGCGACGGCGAAGCTACTAAAAAATCACTAACTGACGCCACCAAAAAGGCGTTATCCGGCCTCGGATTCAGCGGCGATATCTTTATGGGCCTCTATGACAATCCAGAATATCGCCAGAAAAACAAAGCAGAGTTTGACCTCAAGAATGCCAGCGAAACCGCCGAAGATGCAGCGCGGTTGCGTCAGGAGTTCGACGACAAACTAACCCGCGTCGCCAATACACTGGCACATGGCGTAACAGTGAACGAAATAAACGGCGTGTTCTCCCCTATCGCACGTGAAATCGATGTTCACATTAAGGCCGCACAGGCCAACGGCGACAAGCAACATGAACGCTATCTTTCTGGCCGCCTGCGCCGCCTGATTGCCATTAAAGATGGTCGTCTCAAAGAACTGAATAAAGCCGAGGAGAAAGCATAATGACTTCCACAACTGCAATTGCTATTGCTGCTGATATGTCTAAACTCCAGGCGCTTCTGGAAAATGAAGACGGTTCTGGTCTGTCAGCTGAAATGATCGCCGATACAATGGAGGGGCTCGAGCTGCAGCTCGGCGACAAACTCGACGCGGTATTCGTCCATGTTCGCAACCTTGAAGGTCTGGCGAAAACCTGCGACGAAGAAGCCAAACGCCTGGCCGCCCGTAAAAAATCATTCGAAGGTAAGATCACCAACCTGAAGAATTATGTTCTTCAGTGCCTGCTGGCCGCGGGGCAGGATACCGTTAAAACTGCAAAGAACACCTTCACCGCCCGTAAAGGTGCAATCAATGTGGTGATCGATAACGTTGATTTACTCCCGGATGATTTGGTAACCGTTGAGACCGTGGTTACGCCAGATAAAAAGGCAATCAAAGAGGCTATCGAATCCTCGCAGGCGGCGGCTGCACAGATTACTGCTGATGGCGGAGAGATACCGGAAGAACTGTTAAATCCAGTGCCGGGCGCTCACCTTGAGATTGGCGAACGTTCACTGCAGGTGCGCTGATATGCTGAGACTATCTCTGAAAAAAGGTGATGCGGTTCATATCGTGTTACCAGATGGGACTAACGCAATTATCGAAGCGTTGGCCCGGTGTGAACTCGGTATGCACTTCCCCCGCAATATCAAGATAACGCGTGAGTATGGTGCATTCCAACAGAAACAAAACCTGATTAAGCATAATCAGAAATAGCCCATCACTACCGCTAGCATTGTGATCTACCAATAAACCGGAGATCACAATGCTACGTTGGCAACCAGGTGTAGTTTTACTTTCTGAATTCGATATCAAAATTGGCAGGCTATCAGCCAGCGTTAGAAAAAGGACTCTGACCCAGTCCGATATCCATATCGCTTGTGATACAGCTGACAACGCAATAGCCCGGCTTATGAGGAAAGACCATGACCAGAGAAAACGATCTCCTGACCGACGATGAACTGATAGAATTGACCGGATACCGATTTCCTTCTAAGCAGTGCTCGGCTTTAGCTAAATCCGGTATTTCGTTTGTTAAACGTCGGGACGGCCGGCCTCGCGTGACATGGACACATGTGAATGCAGCACTATTCGGAGACAGAAAAATAGTTGCTGACGAAGAAGAAAAACCAAACTTTGATGCTATTTAAATTATGGGAAGAAAAAGAAAAAACCAGGAGGATAACAAACTTCCTCACCGCGTTTATTCAAATAAGTACAGTTACTATTACAAACCAACCTCAAAAGAATGCATCACAATTGGCCCCGTATCAATGCCCTTGTCTCAGTTATGGGCAAGATATGAGGCATTAATTAACGAACAGGCCAACGTAATGACATTCAGTAAATTATGGGGGTTATTTCTTAAGAGTGCCTATTATCTTGAATTGAAACCAAGGACGCAGAAAGATTATCTGCAACACCAGAAAAAGCTACTTGCTGTATTTGGGAAGATTACGGCAGATAAAATTAAAACTGAAGATATCAGGATGTTTATGGATAGGCGAGGCTTGCAAAGTAAAACACAGGCAAATCATGAAATGAGTAGCATGTCTCGTGTTTTCAGATGGGGTTTTGAGCGGGGTATGGTTAAAAGGAATCCTTGCCAGGGCGTCAGTAAATTTAAAGCTGTCGCCCGCGGGAGGTACATTACCGACGCGGAATACGAGGCCATCTATAAGGAGGCGGATGATGTCGTTCGTACAGCAATGGAAATAGCCTATCTTTGTGCTGCCCGCCTGGCTGATGTACTCGGCATGCAGTGGCGACAGGTAACGCCGGAAGGAATCTTCATTCAGCAGGGTAAAAACAATGTTAGCCAGATCAAGCAGTGGACAGACCGGCTTAAACAGGCTTTCGAACTCGCAAAAACATTCTCTAATTCCGGCAATCCAGGAGCATTCGTCCTGATGGGTTCACATGGTAGCGGGTTCAGTAAAAGAGGATTCAGCCACCGATGGGAGGAGGCAAGGCATAAGGCTTCTGTAAAACTGGGGTACGTTCTCGACTGTACGTTCCACGATCTGAAGGCGAAAGGTATCTCTGATTACGAAGGAAGCAGCCGGGATAAACAACTGTTCAGCGGACATAAAACAGAAAGCCAGGTACTGATTTATGATCGTAAAACGAAGGTGTCACCCACTCTCGACAAGCCGCCAATTGAGACTAAAAATTCTAAGTGAATATTCTAAGTCTATTCTAAGACGCCAAAGCAAAAAGGGGTTACCTTTCGGTAACCCCTTCTTTTATATGGCGGAAGCGCAGAGATTCGAACTCTGGAACCCTTTCGGGTCGCCGGTTTTCAAGACCGGTGCCTTCAACCGCTCGGCCACACTTCCGGTGTGAGGCGCACTATAAACACCTCGGCGGATGCTGTAAAGCATCATTTTGATCAACTGCCTTAAAAACAAACAATTTTGTGTTATTCGTCTGAATTTCAGGCAGTTTGCACAGAAAATCAACGCCCATCGCCGCTGGCGGATGGGTGTTTTTTAATGTACATGTCTTTGGTGTAGTAATACCCCAGCTTATCCGGCGTGAAGCCCCCTACCCAAGGTTTCACCAGATGGGTACGTACATAGTGATAGACCGGAATGGCGGGAACATCCTGCGCCAGCAGATCTTCCGCCTGCTGATAGTATTTGCCCCGGGTCGCCACGTCGGAGGCTTTCGCCGCATTGCGCAGGGCCTCATCGTAAGCAGGGTTGCTGTACTGACTGGTGTTCTCGCTATCCCCGGTACGGAAAGTATTGAGGAAGGTGGCGGCATCGTCGTAGTCGGCAATCCACGCGTAGCGGACGGCGTCGAAGTTATGCGTATGCATGGTATCCAGCATCGTCTTCCACTCCTGGTTCTGTAGCTTCGCCTCGACGCCGAGGTTTTTCTTCCACATAGAGCTGGCGGCAATGGCGATACGCTGGTGCGACTCAGAGGTGTTATAGAGCAGGGTAAAGACCAGCGGATGGCTTTCATCATACCCCGCCTGCGCCAGCAGTTTTTTCGCCTCGGCAATCCGTTTCTCACGCGGCCAGCTGGCGTAGTCCGGGTTATGCAGCGTCACGCCGCCGATATCCGGCTGACCGATCAGCCAGGCCGGGCGCTGGCTCTGGCCAAGCACTTTTTCGGCAATGATATCTTTATCAAGCGCCATATTCAGCGCGCGACGCACACGGGCGTCGTTAAACGGCGGCCGGGTAGTATTGAATTCGTAGTAATAGGTCGCCAGCTGCGGCGAAACGTCCAGCTGGTCGCCCATGGTTTTCTGCAACTGCGCAAACTGATTGATCGGCACCGTATAGACAATATCAATCTCCCCTGCTTTGTAGCGGTTGACATCGGCGGCCTCCGAAGAGATTGGCAGGTAAGTCACTTTATTAATAACGGTATGCGCATTATCCCAGTACTTTGCATTACGTTCAGCCACCAGCCGCTCATTCACCACCCATTGGGACAGCTTATACGGGCCGCTGGTGACGATATGCTCTGGTCGGGTCCATTTATCGGCATACCGCTCCACCAGCACTTTGTCGATCGGTACCAGCGAAGGGTGCGCCAGCATCGCCAGGAAGGCGGCATTCGGCTGGGTCAGAGTGACCTGCAGCGTGGTGTCGTTCAGCGCTTTCACCCCCAACGTCTCGGGTCCCTTTTGCCCGAGGGCAATCTCGCGGGCGTTGGCGATATGCATATTGCCAGGGTAGCTCGCGTAGGGGGAGGCTGTTGCCGGCGAGACCAGCCGTTGCCAGCTCCAGACGATATCCTGCGCTGTAATGGCCGTGCCGTCGGACCAGGTCAGACCGGGGCGTAAATGGAAGGTCCATAACAGGTTGTCTTTGTTTTCCCAGCGTTCCGCCAGTCGCGGCTGGATCGCCCCCGCTGGCGACACGTTAACCAGCCCTTCAAAGAGATCGCTAATGATATTGAATTCAACATCGCTCTCGACTTTATGCGGATCGAGTGACGCCGATTCACTGCCGTTATTTCTGACCAGCTCCTGCTTTTCCGCCAGCTGGGTGCCCGGCGGCACCTGCGCCGCCAGCGCCCCGCCGCTCATAGCCAGCATACTGACAGCCAGGAGTGTTCGGGTGATGTGATTTTTTTTGTGTAATGTCATTTCCCTTTGCCTTTGACGTACGGGGTAATCCCCCTCTTCCACACTTAGTCGCAGAACTGCCATAAGGCAATATTTTTCAGTGACCTATAAGATTTTGATCGACTCAGCGACGCGAAAAGCGAAAATATATCGCTTTTCCCTATCTATATAGAATTTTATGCCAGGCAAAAGCGGTAAAAACTAAGTAAAGATGGGTAAAAGCATTAGGGCTTCACGCTTGTTTTTCTTATTCTTTATCCCTAATTACATCTGTCATAAGAGAGTGACTCATGGATCGCATAATTACATCATCGCGTGACCGTTCCTCGCTGCTCAGCACGCACAAGGTTCTGCGTAACACCTATTTCCTGCTCAGCCTGACGCTGGCGTTTTCCGCTATCACCGCCACCGCCAGCACAGTGCTGATGCTCCCTTCGCCGGGTCTCATTTTGACCCTCGTGGGGATGTACGGTCTGATGTTCCTGACCTACAAAACGGCGAATAAACCCACCGGGATTATTTCCGCCTTCGCTTTCACCGGCTTCCTCGGCTATATCCTTGGGCCGATGCTGAACGCGTACCTTTCTGCCGGCATGGGCGATTTGATCGGCCTGGCGCTGGGCGGCACCGCACTTGTCTTCTTCTGCTGCTCGGCCTACGTGCTGACGACGCGCAAAGATATGTCATTCCTCGGCGGAATGCTGATGGCGGGCGTGGTGGTCGTCCTGATTGGTATGGTCGCTAACCTGTTCCTGCAGCTGCCGGCGCTTCATCTGGCGATTAGCGCGGTGTTCATCCTGATCTCTTCGGGTGCCATCCTGTTCGAGACCAGCAACATCATCCGCGGCGGTGAAACCAACTACATCCGCGCCACGGTCAGCCTGTATGTCTCGCTGTACAACATCTTTGTCAGCCTGCTGAGCATTCTGGGCTTCGCCAGCCGGGACTAACCGCTCCCCTGCTTAACCGAGGCCTCGCTTATGCGGGGCCTTTTTTTTTGCTACACTGCGGCCAGTTTCAGGCGGTATGTGAAAAATCATGTTTATTTTTGAAGGCAACGAAATTGAAACGGATAGCGAAGGCTATCTGAAAGATACCACCCAGTGGAGCGAGGCGATGGCGGAAGTCATTGCCGCGCAGGAAGGGATAACGCTCGCCATTGAACACTGGGAAGTGGTGCGCTTTGTGCGCGAGTTTTACCTTGAATTCAACACCTCTCCGGCGATCCGCATGCTGGTGAAGGCGATGGCCAACAAGTTTGGCGAAGAGAAAGGCAACAGCCGCTATCTCTATCGCCTGTTCCCGAAAGGCCCCGCCAAACAGGCGACCAAAATCGCCGGGCTGCCGAAGCCGGTGAAGTGCATCTAGTAGAGAATCGCGAATTTTTCCCAGCTGCGGGTGGGTTGATGGGGTTCGGTTAACACCCGGTCAACCCGCGCGCTGCGCGGCCCCCCGGCTTTCAGCCAGGCGATGAGTTTCCCCACCTGCTCCGCTTCGCCGCAGGCAAGCACTTCCACCCCGCCGTCATCCAGATTACGGGCATAACCGGTCAACCCCAGCTGCAGGGCTTCCCGCTGCGTCGAATAGCGAAACCCTACGCCCTGAACCGAACCGTAAACCCATGCCATCGTGCAGATACTGGCCATTATCATCTCCTTTTCGCTCACACTTTACGCTGAGAATAGCAAATTCGCTCAGCGTACGTGCTTCGGCAGTAAACCATAATGCTGACGGAAGCGCGCGGTAAAGCGCGATCCCGACTGATATCCGCTGTTCTGCGCGATTTCGCCTATTGGCCGCGAGGTGGTCTGCAGCTGCCCCAGGGCGTGAGCCATTCGCACCTCCTCGACGATCTGGCGAAAACTCTGCGATTCCTGCTGCAGCCGACGGCGCAGCGTGGACTCGCCGAGAAAGAGCATTTTCGCCACCCGCGATACGCTCCATGCCTGCGCCGGCGACAGCATGACCAGTTGTCGAACCTGCGCCGACAGATCCTGCTGCCGCTCGACGAGCAGCGGGCCCGCATAGCCCGCCTCGTGCAGGGCCAGCAGCAGGCCCATAGTCTGGTGGAGCTGTAGAGAGGTGGATAATCCCTCCCGCACCGCCTGCAGAACGCTTTGCCACATAAACGCCAGCTCTGTCGTCACCGGGGCGCAGAGCGAGGTCAGACGCCCTGGCGGTGGTTCGCTGAGATAACGGGTCTTAAACGTCGTCAGCAGCTCGGGGGTCAGCGACAGCAGATCGGAGCAAAAGAGGCCGTTCTCCGGCTGGTTAATCACCTCCAGCTCAACGTCAGCCGGCAACACAATCAGCTGTTGCGGCGTCGCCAGCACCCGGCTCTCCCCTTGCACAATCACTTTGCTGCCGCGTTTCACCCGACAGAGCGCCGGGGAGAACAGCCGCACGCGATGCAGTCTGCATAGCCGTCGGGTGGTGATCTCCGCCGCGGTTAAGGCGTTATGCTGAAAGTGGATACTCTCCATCAGACCGACCTTTTATTTTAACGCCCGGCCATCGCCGTCAACTGTGCGCTGGCGAGAGCATGGCTATGTAACAGATAGCCGACCAGCGCCCCGCTGGCCCCGGCATCCACCGGCAGCGTGGGGACATCCAGCGCCCATACCGTAAAGCGATAGCGGTGCGGTTTATCTCCCGCCGGCGGACAGGCGCCGCCGAAGCCGGCATAGCCAAAATCGTTGCGGCCCTGGACCGCTCCGCCCGGCAGTGTAGCGCTGTTTTTATCTCCCGCGCCAGCGGGCAGCGAAAAGACGCTGCTGGCGATATTGACCACCGTCCAGTGCCACCAGCCGCTGCCGGTAGGCGCATCGGGATCCCGGACGGTGACCGCGAAGCTGCGCGTACCCGCCGGGGCGTTTTTCCATGCCAGCTGCGGAGAGACATTGCCTCCGGTACAGCCGAAACCGGCAAACCAGTGCTGCTGGGCCAGCGGCTGCCCGTCACGCATATCATTGCTGCTTACGCTAAACGGCGCGGCCATCGCGCCGCTGCTCACAGCCGCTAACATCGCCACAGCCATGCGGATACCTGTTTTCATCGTCTGCTCCTCGTTGGGGTGAGAAAACAGGGTATGAGAGTCCGCACCAGCTGAATGTGCCGAAGCGCCTGCATTTTGTGCCGAAACGCTCACCTGTGCCTGCCGGGCGAAAGATGCTTGCGTGCGCCAGGTGTGCTAATCTACGCGCCATTTTTCGGTGCCGACATTCCCGTTGCTTAAAGGTAGCTCCATGACAGATTCCCTATTCCCCCGCTTAGTGTTAGCCAAAGGACGCGAGAAATCCCTGCTGCGTCGCCATCCGTGGATTTTCTCCGGCGGCGTCGCCCGCATGGAGGGTAAAGCCCGCAGCGGTGAAACCATCGATATCGTTGACCATCAGGGAAAATGGCTGGCCCGCGGCGCTTACTCGCCGTCGTCGCAGATCCGCGCCCGCGTGTGGACCTTCGACCGCAATGAAGCCATCGATAGCGCCTTCTTTGAACGCCGTCTGCAGCAGGCGCAAACCTGGCGTGCCTGGCTGGCCGAGCGCGATGGCCTCGACAGCTACCGCCTGATCGCCGGCGAGTCCGATGGCCTGCCGGGCGTCACTATCGACCGCTTTGGCAACTTTTTCGTGCTGCAGCTGCTCAGCGCAGGCGCCGAATACCAGCGCGCCGCCATCATCAGCGCCCTGCAGAACCTGTTCCCGGACTGCGCCATTTACGATCGCAGCGATGTCGCCGTGCGTAAAAAAGAGGGACTGGAGCTGGCCCAGGGGCCGGTGGTGGGCGAACTGCCCCCGGCGCTGCTGCCGATCACCGAGCACGGCATGAAGCTGTTGGTCGATATCCAGGGCGGGCACAAGACCGGCTACTACCTCGACCAGCGCGACAGCCGCCTGGCCACCCGCCGCTATGTCGCGGATAAACGGGTGCTGAACTGCTTCTCCTACACCGGCGGCTTTGCGGTGTCGGCGCTGATGGGCGGCTGCCGCCAGGTCACCAGCGTGGATACCTCTCAGGAGGCGCTCGACGTTGCCCGCCAGAACGTGGAGATCAACGGACTGGATCTGTCCAAAGCGGAGTTTGTGCGCGACGACGTGTTCAAACTGCTGCGTAAATACCGCGATCAGGGAGAGAAATTCGACGTGATCGTGATGGATCCGCCGAAGTTCGTGGAAAATAAAAGCCAGCTGATGGGCGCCTGCCGCGGCTATAAAGATATCAATATGCTGGCGATCCAGCTGCTGAACCCCGGCGGCGTGCTGCTGACATTCTCCTGCTCCGGGCTGATGACCACCGATTTATTTCAGAAAATCATCGCCGATGCCGCAATTGATGCCGGGCGTGATGTACAATTTATAGAACAGTTCCGTCAGGCTGCCGACCACCCGGTGATCGCAACCTACCCGGAAGGGCTGTATCTGAAGGGGTTTGCCTGTCGCGTCATGTAACTTGAAAAACGAAACATGAGCCTCATATAGGGAGTATTCATGTTTCCCAGGAGGTGCCTATGATAGCCAGCAAATTCGGTATCGGCCAACAGGTCCGCCATACGCTCTTGGGCTACCTGGGCGTCATCGTCGATGTCGATCCCGAGTATTCGCTCGCGGAGCCGGAAGAGGATGAAATTGCCGCCAATGACGAACTGCGCGCGGCGCCCTGGTACCATGTGGTGATGGAAGATGATGATGGCCAGCCGATTCACACCTATCTGGCAGAAGCGCAGCTGAGCAGCGAAACCCGCGACGAACACCCGGAACAGCCGTCCCTTGACGAACTGGCCAAAACGATTCGTCAGCAGCTGCAGGC